>JAEEGL016828797.1_pt1 | contig 34602 bp, 25 predicted proteins | sample 9134231 | NCBI WGS metagenome assembly JAEEGL01 (sample SAMN16246548, study PRJNA631951) | gut metagenome | biome: gut microbiome; feature: rumen; material: fiber-attached | host: Bos | place: Iran: Karaj | collected 2018-10
GGGGACACCCTCGTAGGCGGCACCGGTATATTCGCCATGTTCGCCCGAAGGACCGAAGGTGAGCATCATGACGATGGTGGAGATGCAGAGCACACCGGGGATGATGGCGAGGCCGATGTTGACGCCCTCCTTGCCACCGTCGAGCACACCGTTGAGGAAACGCTGCAACACACTGCCCTCGCTCTTGTACGAAATCTTCTGCTCGTTGCCTTCGGTGGCGCCTTCCACCACGGGGGCATCCATCTCGGGATAACTCTTAAGGGTGAAACGCTGCATGAGACGGGTGGAGACGATGCTGCCGATAAAGGCACCAAGGATACCCACCGCGGCACCGCTGCCGAAGCCCTTGCCAATCATAAAGGCCAGCACCACGAGACCCATGCCGAAGGCCGTGCCGAAATTGGTGAGGGAGACAAGCTGGTACTTCTTGAAATACTGCGAGAAGTTCCTATCGTGAGCCAGCGAGATGATGGCGGGATTGTCGGAGAGGAAGGTCATGACAGCGCCCAAAGCCGCCACGCCGGGCAGATTGTAGAGCGGTTTCATAAGGGGGCGCAGGATATTCTCCATCAGACGCACAACACCGAACTCAATCAGCAGTTTGCTGATGCCGCCCATCAGGACACAGATGGCCATGATGTAGAAGACCGTCTCGAGCAGCAGCTGGTAGGCGGTCTGCATAAAAGTGTTGAGCATATTGGGGAGGGTCATGCGGTAGGCCAGAATCCAGAAGAAGCCTACAAAAATAATCAAGAAGAAGATAGCCTCGAGAGAGCGTTTGCTGGTGAACTTGAGGGGGTTCTTGATATGAAGACGGCGCTCAATGCCGCCAAAGATTTTTTCAGCCCAGCGGGCATACTGGGTGGTCTTGTTTTTGCGATGGTCGTGGAGTGCCATGGTGTTATTTATTAATTGGGGTTATCGGGTGAGCCAGCGAAGTGTATGTTTCCATCCTCTTCCCTGAGTCACATTTTATTTATTCTTTCGAAAGTCTTTCCATACGGTCTTTGAGCATCCGGTAAACCTCCATGCTCCAAGTGATGCCGATGTTGGCCTGCAGCGAGTTGCTGACCAGCGGAGCGGCGTGGTTGTAGTCGGTGGTGCGGCGGTTGGCCACAAAGGCGTGCAGGCGGAAGTCGGGACAGGACTTGGGGTGGTATTCCACACCGAGGCCGTAGGTGAGGTAGCTGTGGCCCGACTCGCAGAAGATGTCGTAGAAACCCGTGTTGATGTTGCCGAAACCAGGCAGCACCTGTTCCGAACGGTTCTGTTCATAGGCGCCCTTGACAAAGATGTTGAACTCCTTGTTGAAATAGATGTTGGCGCAGCTGACCACGGCAAAGTTGTTGCCCCAGTCGTTCATGGCGTTGGCGTGGTGGATGAGGTCGAGGTAGATGTCCCACTTGTCGTATTCCAGTTCATGGCCTATAGCAATGTAGTTCATGTATTTTCGGTCGGGGCGCTGGAACATGTTGACGGAGTGGAGCAGTTTGAGATGGCCCACCTTGCCGCTATAGAAAAGGTTGAACGACATGAGGCCGCTTTTCCACTCCTGCCCAGGGGCGAAGCCCAGGCCGGCACCGTAGTGGACATAGGGCGAGTTGCCCACCTGCAGCAGGAGCATCTGGCTGGCGTCGTCGCTCTTGTAGGCTGCCGCCACGGCGGGCTGGAAGCAATAGAAATTGTCCCAATAATAGGTGCTGAAGAGCACGTTGATGGGAGGGGCGTCGTACTCGAAGCCGCCGACGGCAAGAGCGTCCTTACCGAAACGGAGCATCCAGTTGGGCGACGGCGAATAGTTGATGTAGAGGAAGTCGGTATTGTCGAAGAGGCTGACATTGCCCGCGTTGGCGATGATACGCTGACGGAAGAAATAGCTGAACTTCTCGCCAATGGGGCCGCCGATGACAAAGTTGAAATAGCGGCCATGGAAGCCGTAGGGGGTCTGGGTCAGCGAGTCGACGCCCTCCACGGTGTTGTGGAAGTAGTCGAAGTCGGCACGGGCCTCGAGTTTGATTTGTGTGAAGATGGGAGTGAAATCCACCTGAGCCGAAGAGACTGATGCAAAGGCAAGCATTGCAAAGAGCGGTAAGAGTCGTAAATGTTTTTGTATCATAACAATAAATTTATTTAACGGAATAAATGCAAATGCAAAGGTACAAATAAATTTCGACAAAAACACAATTTATCCACCAAGTTTTTGCCGTTGGCAGAAAAAAAGCGTAGAAAGGGCAATAATAAAGTGAAAGGTACGTTATGGAGGGAATAAAAAAGTATATATGTCGTCACTACCTCCCCTCTTCCTGGACCTCGCCATCATATTGATAACGGCGGGCGTGATTACTGTCGTGTTCAAATGGTTGAAACAACCTTTGGTGCTGGGCTATATCGTCGCGGGATTCTTTATCGGTCCTTATTTCCCCTGGTTCCCCGCCATCACCGACGACTCCAACGTCCATGTGTGGAGCGACATCGGCATCGTGTTCCTGATGTTTGCTTTGGGATTGGAGTTCAGCATCAAGAAACTGAAGCGGGTGGGTGCCACAGGAGCCATCACGGCTTTGACGGAGCTGGTGATTATGTTCGTCATCGGCAACACGGTGGGGCATCTGCTGGGCATGGGCAACATGGACAGTATCTTCCTGGGCTGTATGCTCTCGATTTCGTCCACAACGATTATCATCAAGACGCTTGACGACCTGAAATTGAAACAGCAACGTTTCACCGGCACGGTGACGGCGGTGCTGGTGGTGGAGGATTTGATAGCGGTGCTGCTGCTGGTGGTGCTTTCGACACTGAGTGTGGGTAAGAGCTTCAACGGCGCAGAGCTGGGCTTGAGTCTGGTGAAACTGGTGTTCTCGCTGATAGTGTGGTTTACCTTCGGCATATTCTTAATCCCGACGTTCCTGCGCTGGATGCGCAAATGGATGACGGAAGAGACGCTGTGCATTGTGGCTGTGGGCTTGTGCTTTGGGATGGTAGTGCTGGCTGATTTTGCCGGCTTTTCCACGGCTCTGGGTGCCTTTGTGATGGGTGCCATCCTGAGCGAGACCATCGAGGCCGATGTGATTCACCGTATCATCACCCCTATCAAGAACCTGTTTGGTGCGGTGTTTTTCGTGTCGGTGGGGATGCTGGTGAACCCCGAGGTGCTGGTGAAATATATCGGGCCGATACTGATTATTGCAGGCACCATTGTGGTGTTTAAGTCGCTATCGGCCACAACAGGTATCCTGCTAAGCGGAAAGCCCCTTAAGACTGCCATGCAGGGCGGATTCTGCTTCTGCCAGATAGGTGAGTTCAGCTTTATCATTGCCGGGCTGGGTCTGAGCTACCATGTGATTGACCCAAATCTCTACCCCATCATCGTAACAGTGTCGATACTGACGACCTTTGTCACCCCCTACATGATTAAAGCAGGGCTTCCCGCATACGAATGGATTTACCCCAAACTCCCCATGCGCTTCAAACAGGCGTTGGAGCGGTACAGCAGTTCCGGACGGGTGAACACACACGAGAAGAAACTGAGCACTTTTGTAAGAAAGCAGCTGACATCGATACTCTTCTACAGTGCCATCCTGGTGGCGCTCGGACTGCTGAGCTCCCTGTGGCTGAAGCCGCTTATCAACAACACCTTTGAGGCTTGGAAGATTCCGGCCATCTGGGGCAACCTGTTGGGCATGATTGCAACACTGCTGATTATGGCACCGTTCCTGTGGGCTCTGGCGGTGAAGAACGTAAACCGCGAGCGCATCAGGAAGATGCTGCACACCTATAGCCACAGCCAGGTGGCTGTGATTCCCCTTCTGGCTCTGCGTTATTTTATCACCTTGTTTATTGTGGGTTGGATGATTTCGACCTACGTACACTTGGCCGTGGGTTTGGTGGTGGTGGTAGCCATCGTGGTGGTGGCGGCAGTGCTGCTCTCGAGGAGGGCGACAGACTTCTACAACCGCATCGAAGACCATTTTGTCACCAATTTCTATCAACGCCAGGCTCAGAACTCATTCAAGATTCCCGAGTCGTTGGAGAAGAACTTTGTCATGGAACGTATGGTCGTGACCGCCTACTCGCCCTTTGCCGGAAAGAGTTTGAAGGATTCGCGCTTCAGGCAGGACTATGGGGTGAACATCATCTCCATAGAACGCGCGGGAAAGATTTACGACCTGCCCGACAAGGAGATGGTCATCATGCCCACCGACCGTCTGACGGTGCTGGGCAACGAGGAACAGCTGGCCCATGTGCGCTCGGCCATAGAGGTTGAACCCGACATGCTGGTGCACGACCATTCCGACAACGAAATCAACACTTACCGCTTAGAGGTGGGGAACAACAGCCGCCTGACGGGGGTAAGCATCAAACAATCCGACCTGATGGCGAACTACCAATCGATGGTGATAGCCATTGAACGCGGAAAAGACTACATGGTCAACCCTCCCGCCGACACCGTTTTCCACCATGGCGACATTGTGTGGTTGGTTTCGCCGCTGGATTTAAAGATTAACGACTTGTGCAAAACCTCTAATTAATCATCGAAAAAAAGCAATAGAATACAATAAATATATGAGAAGACTGCTCACAATCACCCTGCTCGCCCTGTTCACCCTTGCGGCGGCAGCCCAAAACGACAAAGGCTTTGAAATCTCCAAGAATCTGGAAATCTTTGCCAACGTGTACAAAAACCTCCACACCAACTATGTGGACGACGTGGACCCAGGAAAGACCATGAAGGTGGCCATTGATGCCATGCTGGCCTCGATGGACCCCTACACCAACTATTTTGCCGAAAGCGACATGGAGGACGTTAAGATGCAGGTGCTCGGGCAATATGGCGGCATCGGGTCCCTGATACATCAAGAGAACGACAAAATCTATGTTGCCGAACCCTACGAAGGCCTTCCTGCCGACAAGGCGGGGCTGAAGATAGGCGACCGCATTCTTGCCGTCAACGGGGAAAGCACCGAGGGGAAGAGCAACGCCGAGGTGAGTGCCGCCATGCGCGGACAAGCGGGAACCAAAGTGACGCTGAAACTGGAGCGCGACGGCAAAGAGTTTGACGTTGTAATCACCCGTGGCGAAATACGTCTGCCCAATGTCCCGTACAGCGGGATGGTGAACGATGCTATCGGCTATATACGCCTCGACGAATTCACCCAGGATGCTGCCAAAAACGTGCGCGAAGCCTTCAAACGGCTCAAACGCGACAACCCCGGCATGAAAGGCATCATCCTCGACCTCCGCGGCAACGGCGGCGGGCTGATGGGCGAGGCCGTGGACATTGTGAACATCTGGGTGAAACAAAACGAATTGGTTGTGGAAACCAAAGGCAAGGTGGCATCGAAAAACATGAAATCGCGTACCCGCATGTCGGCCGAAGACCTCGACATCCCCGTGGCGGTACTCATCAACGGACAGAGCGCCTCGGCCAGCGAGATTGTAAGCGGAAGCCTGCAGGACCTCGACCGCGCCGTCATCATTGGCGAACGCTCATACGGCAAGGGGCTTGTGCAAAACATTCTCCCCATGCCCTACAACAGCCAGATGAAAGTCACCGTGTCGAAATACTTCATCCCCTCGGGTCGCTGCATACAGGCCATCGACTATAAACACCGCGACGAAAACGGACGAGCCGTCAAGGTTCCCGATTCGCTCAAAACCGCCTTCAGCACCCGCAACGGTCGCACCGTGTACGACGGCTTCGGAATAGAGCCCGACATCGAGGTTGAGCATCCCGCCTCGTCGCTCCTCTCCGTAGCGCTCTACAACCGCTTCCACTTCTTCAACTACGCACTCAAATTCCACCGCGAACACGACTCCATTCCCTCCCCCTCCGAGTTTAAAATCACCGACGAGATATTCCAAGACTTTGTAGACTACCTTTCCGACAAAACCTACGAATACACTACCTACACCGAAAACATCATCAACGACCTGCGCAAAGTGGCCGAAGAGGAGAACTATATGGACAACCTGAAACAACAGATTGACCAGCTCGAAAAAACCTACAAAGAGGCAAAGAAGGAAGACCTTATCCGCAACCGCGAGGAAATCGGAGAACTGCTCAAAGACGCCATCCTGGTACACTACTACTACCGCAAAGGCTGCATCGAAGGTGCCCTCTCGCACGACAAAGATGTCTTGAAAGCCATCGAGATACTCTCTTCAACAGCCGAATACAACCGTATCTTAGGAAAATAAAACCTCCTTCAGCTCTCCCCTTCTGTGGCAAAACAGGTTCATAGAGCAATCTATATCGCCCTCCTCTGCGGGCTGGCCGTCAGCATGACCACTTCGGTCTTTATCACCAACCTTCTGTGGGTGCTGTTGCTGGCCAACTGGGTGACCGAATGGAACTGGAAAGAGAAATTCGCCGGGTTCCGGCACAACTACCTGCTGCACGCCTTCCTCATCATGGCTGGGGTACACCTCGTCTGGCTCCTCGGCACCCACAACCTGGCCTATGGGCTTTTCGACATTCAGAAAAAACTCCCCCTGTTTTTCATCCCCCTTGTTGTCCTCACCACGCCACTCCTCAGCCGAAGGGAACTATCCTTGGTGGGCATATCCTATGTCGGCACCGTACTCGTTGTCTCAGTGATAGGGTTTATACGCTATCTCACCATCCCCGACCTCCCCTACCGCAACATCGTGCCACACATCTCCCACATCCGTTTCGGACTCAACATCTGCCTCACCCTCTTCATCATCGCCTACGCTCTCATTTGCCGTCCCCATAGACCCTGGCTACACCTTGTCGGGACTGTCGCCATGCTTTGGCTCACCGCCTTCCTGTTCCTGCTCCATGCCTACACCTCGTTCATCATCATCGTCGTCACCCTTGTCATCCTCCTCATAGCCTTCCGCCACAGGCTCAGCCGTCGGTTGCGCATCACCGCAACACTCTCCGTAACTGCAATCCTCGCTGTCGTGGCCTCGTTTGCAGGAGTCTACATCCACGACTACTACCATCTGCAACCCCTCTCTACCGCCCATCCTCTGCCCCAACTCACCGAAAATGGCAATCCTTACCTGCACCTGCACGACGGACTCACCGAAAACGGCAACTACGTCCACCTCTACGTCTGCGAAAAGGAGATGCGGCAGGAATGGGGCAAACTCAGCAACCATCCCTTCGACTCCCTCACCTCCACAGGCTACACCGTCTATCCCACCCTGCTCCGCTACCTTGGCGGCATGGGGCTCACCAAAGACAGTCTCGGCATGACCCGCCTGCAACCCAACGACATCGCCGCCATCGAAAAGGGGATTGCCAATCCCGTCTACCTCCGTTCGGGTCCGCGCAAACTCATCTACGTCCTCCTCTACGAATACGAAAACTACCGATGCTTCCGCAGTGTCAACAACTTCTCGGTGCTCCAACGTCTCGAGTTGTGGCGTAACGCCTGGCAAGTATTCACACAGAATCCTCTCCTCGGGGTCGGAACCGGCGATGTAGTCGACCAATGTCACGCACAGATGCAACAGAACCACTCCCCGCTGGCCGACACCGACCTGCACACCCACAGCCAATACCTCAACTTCCTCCTTGCCTTCGGACTCATCGGGTTCCTCCTCATCGTCCTACCCTCCATCCGCGCCATCCATCTTCACTGCCTGTGCTACAGTCCCCTCTTCACCGCCTTCCTCTGCATACTCCTCATCTCCTTCATCAGCGAAGACACCCTCGAGACCCTTGCAGGCATCATGTTTGCCGTCATAGGGACCATACTGCCCCCAAAAGCAAGCGTCACAACCCAATAAAAATCACTTTTCAACATTCAATCACCTGTGGCAGTTCGCCACCAATCCCAAAATGTATCAATACCACACCCTCAGCAACGGCATCCGCATCATCTTCCGTCAAACCGACTCCATCGTCACCCACGCCGGAGTTTACATAGGTGTCGGCTCGCGCCACGAGCAAGGCTCCGAAGAGGGGATTGCCCACTTCATCGAACACTCCATCTTCAAGGGTACCGAACACCGCCGCTCCTACCATATCCGCAACCGCATCGACGGCGTAGGTGGCGAACTCGACGCTTTCACCACAAAAGAAGAGACCTGTGTCTATGCCTCAGCTCTCTCCCAGCACCTCGATCGCTGTCTCGAACTCTTTGCCGACATCCTCTTCCACTCCACCTTCCCGCAACACGAGATTGAAAAGGAGAAAGAGGTAGTCGTTGAGGAAATCAACCTCTACAAGGACAGCCCCGCCGAACTTATCTACGACGACTTCGAAGAGCGTTACTTTGGCAACCATCCCTTGGGGCACAATATCCTCGGCAGCAAGAAAAACGTGCGCCACTTCACCCCCACCGCGCTCAAACAGTTCATGCAACGCCACTACACCCCCGACCGCATGGTCATCAGCGTGGTGGGCAATGTCGAATTCAAAAGGCTGATACACCTCTGCCAAAAACATTTCTCCGACCAAACGTCTGCCTCCGCTGTTGAACCCCAAAACAACACACACACCCTCCCCACATTTCAACCACTCAACACCTTCTCCACCACCGTCCACAAACACACCCACCAAGTCCATCTCCTTGCCGGATGCCCCGCCCCGACCCTCTTCGACAGCGACAAAACCGTCTTCACCCTCCTCAACAACATTATCGGCGGTCCCGCCATGAACTCGCGCCTCAACGTTGCCATACGCGAACGCGAAGGCTTCTGCTACACTATCGAGTCGCAATACATCCCCTTCACCGACGCCGGCCTCTTCTACATCTACGCCGGAGTCGACAGCAACGCCGCCGACCGCAGCACCGAACTCATCCTTGCCGAACTGCGCCACCTTCGCGACATCACTCTCTCCCTCCGGCAACTCCGTGCCGCTCAAGAACAACTCATAGGCCAAATGGCCATCAACAACGATTCTGGACTTAACGAGATGCAGAGCATAGGCAAAGCCTGCCTCTCCTTCGAGCATGTCGACACCCTCGAGGAGATGAACCGCGACATCCTCGACCTCACCCCTGCCGACCTCCAAGAGGCCGCCCGACGCTACCTCTCCGAGGAAAACCTTTCGCTCCTATACTACATATAACAAACGGAACACCATATAACAAACGGAACACCCTGTTTGTTTTTTCTCCGTCGGTTTCCCAGTCACCACGCCGCGCGACAAGTCAGAACTCCACCACGATGGCGTGGCTTTGGGGCGTGGAGGTGGTAATGATGATGCGGACGCCGCCGTCGGTGGGCGTGCATTTCATCTTGCTTCCCTTCAGGGGAGCAACAAAACGTGCTTTTTTCACCTTAAAAGGAAGTTCGAAGACAATACTGTCGGCAGGCTCGTCGAGCAGACAGATAGCATAGCGGTGCTTGCCGTCCTTGCTTTGGGTGAAGCGGACTTTGCCGAAACAATAGGGATAGAGAGGACGGGTGGCGTAGATGGCTTTGCCGTTCTGGTTCATCCATAGGCCTATCTGCTCCATGCGTTCAAGAGCCTCGGGAGGCAGGTTGCCCTGGGCGTCGGGACCCACATTGAGCAGCAGGTTGCCGCCCTTGGCCACGATGTCGGCCAGCATGTGGATGAGCTGGGTAGTGCTCTTGTAATGGTCGCCGGGGACGTAGGACCAGCTGTCGCCCATGGTCATGCAGGTTTCCCACGGGAAAGGCAGCAGGCTGTCGGGCACCTGTTTCTCGGGGGTGCGGTAGTTCTCGTATCGGCCGCCCACCGAGCGATCGACAATAATGAGGTCGGGGTTGCCGTCACGGGCTATGGCGGCGAGGGCATCCATGTCGATGTCCTGCACACGCTGGTAGCAGCCCAGCCAGGGGCGCGTTTCGTCGTCGATACTCCATTCGGGCCGCACCCATCCGCCGTCGAGCCACAGGATATCGATGTCGCCGTAGTTGTGGGTGAGTTCACGAATCTGGTTGTGGGTAAAACGCTTGAAATTCTCCCAGCGGTCGGGATGGGCGTCGATGTCGTAATTCACGTTGCGGTCGGGGGTAGCCCATTCAGGAGCCCAGTAGTCCTTGTGGTGCCAGTCGGGTTTGGAGAAATAGAGGCCTGTCCACATGCCTTGTGCCCGGAAAGCGTTGACGATGTCGAGGGTGATGTCGGGCTGAGGGTTGCGGCTGTAGGGGCAGTCCACGCCCGCCACACTGTAGTTGGTTTCGGCCGTGCGGAACATGCAGAAACCGTCGTGGTGCTTGGTGGTGAAGACCACATACCTCATGCCGGCGTTCTTGGCGGCCTCAGCCATGGCTGCGGGGTTGAAGCGGGTGGGGTTGAAGGTGGTGTTCAACGCCTGGTAGCGCTGCTTGTACTCGATGTAGGGCATCCCCTTGCGGTCGATCCAAGGCTCGTTGCAGATGCTCCACGATTCCACCACACCCCATTGGGCATACATGCCCCAGTGCATCATGAATCCGAACTTGAGGTCTTGCCATTGGTCGATGCGGTTGAGGATGACGGGGTCGGTTTCAGGGTCGCGGTCGGTCTGTGCAGCTGCCATGCCGAAAAGCAGAACTGCGATTGTTGCTAATAAAAAATGCTTTTTCATAAACTGTATGTAAAATGATATCGATCCGGACACGAAATGTCTCAAATCAGGTGCAAAGGTACGACTTTTTTTCGATATGACGGAAAAAATACCTAAAGTTAGGTATTTGCCCAAAGGGACAAAGGCACTACCTTTGCCCTTGAAATAAAAAAACAAGGAAATGAACAAGTACATGCTTAAATCACTCTACACTACACTGTTGCTATGCTGCATCCACTCTTTTGCATGGGCGCAGGAGGACAGCGTTTCTTCTTCACCGCGACTCACCATCGGTGGGTATGGCGAGGCGGTTTACAACTACAATTTCTATAGCGACAACGTTTTTCGCTATTCCCATAGCGACCGGTATACCGAAAACAGGGGACACGGCCGTGTGGACCTGCCCCACGCTGTGGTGATGCTGGGCTATGACTTCGGGCACGGCTGGAGTGTCGGCACCGAGATAGAGTTTGAGCACGGGGGCATCGAGGCCGCTGTGGAGAAGGAGACCGAGGAGACCGGCGAATTTGAACAGGAGATTGAGCGCGGTGGCGAGGTGGCTCTGGAGCAATTCTGGGTGCAGAAAAGTTTCGGACGGCACGCAAACCTGCGCATGGGCCACATCGTGGTGCCTGTGGGCAGAACCAACAACGCCCACACTCCCGACCGTTTCTTTACCCTCTACCGCCCCGAAGGGGAGAACACCATGCTGCCCTGCACCTGGCACGAGACAGGCCTGAGCCTGTGGGGACACGCCGGGGCATGGCGCTACGAGGTGCAGCTGCTCCCCGGGCTGAACAGCAACCTCTTTGACGCGAGCGGCTGGGTACACAACGGCTCGGCATCGCCCTACGAGTTCCGTCCGGCCAACAGCCTGGCCACTGCCGTCCGTGTGGATTTCACAGGGGTGAAGCATCTGCGGCTGAGCCTGAGCGGTTATGTGGGCAACAGCTTTAACAACGATATCACCACAGTGCAGTATCCCGAAACATCGCGCTACCACGGAGCCAAGGGTACTGTGGCGATAGGGGCTTTCGACTTTGAGTACAAAAACCGCTTTGTAACGGTGAGGGGAAATTTGGACTACGGCCATCTGAGCGATGCCGCATTGATTTCGCAGCGCAACAAAAACCAGACCACCATGACGGGCAACCCCTATCCCCACACTCCGGTAGGGAAGGAATCCTGGGATGCGTCGATAGAGGCAGGGGTGAACCTGCTGGCCTGGGCACACCGCAGCGTCGGCGAAAAGCGGCTGTACCTCTTTGGCCGTTACGACCGATACGACAGCTTTGTCCCCGCGGCGGGATTCGACGATGTGGAGTGGGCAGAGCGGCAGGTGGTCTCGGCTGGCGTGAATTACTACCCCTTGCCCCAGATAGCCGTGAAGGCCGAGGCAGGGATGCGGCTGTTGAAGTCGCAATACAACAACGAACCCTTCGTGGCCGTGGGCATCACTTGGTGCGGATTCTTTAACCATTGATAAAATAATAACTAAAAATTCAATCACTATGAAGAGAAAACTTATCAGAATGAGTCTGGCGGCGATGATGACAGTTGCCGCACTCGGGTTCACCTCCTGCAAAGAGGAAGAGAACCAAAACACCGAAGACGCAAAGGCCGCAGCCATTGCGGAACAGTTTGTCGACCACACCGTCGCCCCTACCTATGGAGCCTTGGCCGCTAAAGCCGAGCAGTTGGCCGACCAACTGGCCGCACTGAAAGCCCGCCCCACCAATGCAGGGGTGCAACAGGCGTGTGAAACCTTCCTCACCGCACGCGAAGAGTGGGAAAAGAGCGAAGCCTTCCTTTTCGGAGCGGCAGGCGATTTCGGTATCGACCCCCACATCGACAGTTGGCCTTTGGACGAGAACGCTTTTGCCACCCTTATGAACAGCCCCGCCATGATTGAGAGTCTTGATGCCGAGGACGGCGACGCTGTGGCAGGAGAACGTCTGGGCAACGCCCTGCTGGGATTCCACGGCATCGAGTACATCCTCTTCGAGGACGGCCATGCCAAGGATGTGTCCAAGATTACAACCAACCAATGGATTTATGTGGCCGCTGTGGCTGGCGATTTGCGCAACCGCTGCTACCAACTGGAGGTGGGCTGGATCGGCAACAAAGCACCCAAAAGCCATATCGATAAACTTGACGACCTTGAAATGGCCTACACCGTGGCCGGAAGCAACAACAGCTACGGCGACAACATCAAGAACGCCGGCAAAGCAGGCAGCACCTACACCAGCCGCACCGCAGCCCTCATCGCCATACTGCAAGGCTGCTCGGACATAGCCGACGAAGTAGGCAGCTCGAAAATCTCCGCCGCATGGCAGGGCGAGGACATCACCTATATCGAATCGCCCTATAGCCAGAAATCAATAGTCGACTTCCGCAACAACATCATCAGCATCCGCAACGCCTACATGGGCGGAGTGGATGGACAGCGCGACGAAAGCCGCTCGCTCCAGAGCTATGTCCACGGACTCAACGCCTCGCTGGATGCCCGCATCCAGAAGGCCATTGAGAACGCTTTGGATAAAATCAACGCCATGCCCGCACCCTTCGTGCTGCATTATAGCGATGCCGCCAACGGCGAAGCCGTGGAAGCTTGCGACGCCCTCAGCCGTGTGATCTCGGAAGCAATAGGAATGATACAGAAAAACCAATAAACCCGCATACCATGAAGACAAAACTATTTTTACCCACACTTGCCGCAATGGTGCTTGCCTGCATGACAGCATGCAAAAGCGAGGCAATCACCCCCGAACTGCCCGAGGGCATAGAAGAGGAGACCTACGCCGGCGGACAGCTCGGCACCACCTTCAACCAGTCGGCCTCGGCCTTCGAAGACCCCACTCCCGCCGTTGAAAATGCCGGGATGGTCAACGCCTTCAAATACGGCGAATTCTTCTTCGAACACACCATCACCCAGAACAATCCCCCCTTCAATGGGCTGGGACCCCTCTATGTGCGCTCCTCGTGCGAAGCCTGCCACCCGGGCTATGGCCACGGACGACGCATGGAACGCTACCGTGCCGACGATTGGGCAAACGGATACCTGCTGGTAGTGTACAACAAGACCACTGATGCCTACGAGACCTCCGTGGCCGGAATGCCGCAGACCAAAGCAGTGCCCCCCTTCAAACCCTCTATCGACGAGGACAAAATCTCCATCGCCTGGCTTGACTACACCGACGAATGGGGCAACCGTTTCCCCGACGGCGAGAGCTACAGCCTCATCTACCCTGAAGTCAACATACCCGAAGATGCCTTCTATGCTCCCCTTTCGGCACCCTATAGCCAGATGGCTTTCCGGCTGGAAAGCACCATCGGCATTTACGGTACTGGTCTGCTCGACGCCATCCCCGACGATTCGCTCAAAGCCCAATACCAGAAAGAGTACGATGCCGGAGCCGACCTCAACCCCGCCATCTGGGCAGGACACGACTGGGCCTCGCTCTACGGCAAGACCAATCATCCCAAACGCTTCACCTACGCCCTGAGTCGCGGACCCCTGCAGGATGCCGCCGGAGCCAACGCCATCTGGAACATACCCAACGTAACCCGCAGCGACCGCCGCAGCCACTACCTCAGCCTCAACAAGAGCATCTATGCCTCCACCGCAGCCAACGACCCCGAGGTGCAAGAACAGTTCTATCACTACTTCCCCCAATGGAACAAGACCGGCGACCCCACTACGGATATTTACAACTACCTCATGTGCGACACCCTGCCCGTTGAGATGTCGGATAAAGACTACATCAACTTCATGGTTTGGCACCGCGGACTGGCCGTTCCTGCAGCCCGAAACCTGAAGGACACCACCATACAGCGCGGCCGACAACTGTTCCGCGACATGGGGTGTGCCACCTGCCATCGTCCCAGCTGGACCACAGGCCCCGACAACTTTACCGACCCCAATGGTTTCTTTACCGATTCCGACAGCCGCCTGCCACGCTATCCTTACCAAAAGATATGGCCCTACACCGACATGGTGCAACACCGGCTACGCATGGTCAACGACATCCGCACCGGATGGTGCCGCACCACACCCCTGTGGGGTCGCGGCCTCTCGCCCATCTGCAGCGGACACAGCGACCGCCTGCACGACTGCCGCGCCCGCAATGTCATCGAGGCCATCATGTGGCACGGATGCCCGCAAAGCGATGCCCGCTGGACCGTTGAGAAATTCCGCAAACTGTCGAAGAAAGACCGCGACGCTGTGGTAAAATTCATCAACGCAATCTAAAGTGTGATTCCGTCGTCCCAACGACATCATTTATGTACCCCACACAAATCAATGGAAAAAAAATTCTTTCTGCTTTTTGTGCCGATAGTGACAGTGCTCGCTGTCGGCACATTTTTTGAGAAATACCACGGTCACGCTTTCGCCGCCGACCATATCTACAACGCATGGTGGTTTATCCTCCTCCTTGCCGCAACAGGCGTGGTATGCATTGCCGCCATTCTGCGGCAAAAACTATGGCACACGCCACATCGGCTGCTCCTTTACAGTGCCGCGGTATTCATACTGCTGGGCGGAGGACTCACCACATGGACTGGACAACACGGAAGCCTCGCTTTGAAGCAAGGAGAACCTTCCACCACCTGCATCACCGACAACGGTGCCACCTTCAACCTGCCCTTCAGCGTCACCCTCGACCGCTTTGAGCTGATGACCTATCCCGGCACCAAAGCACCCATGGACTTCATCAGCCATGTGACTGTGGATGGCAAGCAAGCCGCCATCTCCATGAACAATATCTACCGCCATCGGGGCTACCGCTTCTATCAAGCCGACTACGACATGCAGGGAGGCTCCACCCTCAGCGTGGCACACGACCCTTGGGGCATCGCCGTCACCTATCTCGGATACCTGATGATATTAGCCGGACTGCTGTGGATGTTTCTCACTCCCACATCCCGTTTCCGCAGGCTGCTTCGAGGGCTGCCCCTCATATTGTTGATGCTGGCCAGCAACGCACAAGCCGCGCCAACAACACTGCCCCGCCACACCGCCGACTGCATGGGACAGATGTACGTACTCTACAAAGGCCGTATCTGCCCGCTGCAAACCCTCTCCAAAGACTTTACCACCAAGCTCTGCGGCAACGCCACCTACCAAGGGCTGACCCCCGAACAGGTATTGAGCGGATGGCTCTTCTATTCAGGCGAATGGATTGACGAACCCATGATAAAGATTAAAGGCAACAACCTTCGCCGTCAGTTGGGCATGGATGGCCGCTACACCTCCTTCGCCAACCTTCTTGCCCACCAAGACCTCTTCACCCAACAACCCCTTCCAAAAGACCTGCGGGCAGCCGACGAGAAACTCAATCTCATCAAGATGGTGACAGGCAGTGAAATGCTTAAAATCTATCCAGTCACCGACTCATTAGGAGCACTCAACTGGTATTCTCAAAACGACCCGCTACCCCTCTCTGTGGGCGAAGACGAATACCTTTTCATACGCAAACAACTCGGCTATTGTCAGGAACTGGTAGTCACCGGCGATTTCACAACACTTGAGACGGTATTCCAAAAGACCGCCGAATACCAACGCAAGCAGGCCGCCGCCGTTTTGCCATCCCGCTTCCAATTCCGTGCCGAAAGGCTCTACAACGCGCTCTCAACAGGCCGTTGGCTCGCCATGACCAGTATCACACTGGGGCTGATAGCCTTCCTTCTTGCACTATATGCCCCATCAATGAATACTCGACACCCACGCCGGTCTTGGCATTTCCATATTGCCACGGCTGTCACCGCCCTGCTCACCCTCTTCCTGCTGCTCATCTTTGCCCTGCGCTGGATAGCCGGTGGACACGTTCCCATGGCCGGAGGGTTCGACAGCATGAACCTTATGGCCATAGCCATCGGTATCCTGTCTCTCTTTGCCGCACACCGTCACCCCTCGGCACCCTCCGTGGCACTCATGGCCATGGGGTTCTGCCTGCTGGTAGCCATGATGGGAGGCTCCAATCCTCCCGTCACCCACCTTATGCCGGTGCTCAGTTCCCCTCTCCTCTCCCTGCATGTAGCCGTCATCATGACAGCCTATGCCCTCTTCTTAATCTGTATGCTGAGCAGTGTGGCGGCATTAATCCTGCCGTCACGCCGCAACCATTTTGAACGCACCAACCTACTCATGCTCTATCCCGCCGAGGCACTGTTGGCGACAGGAATCATTATCGGTGCCTTTTGGGCAAACATATCATGGGGCAACTACTGGTCGTGGGACCCGAAGGAAGTGTGGGCACTCATCACGCTGCTTGTCTACCTATACCCTTTGCATCTATCCACTCGACAAGGCCATTCCACACTCCGGTTCCACATCTGGTGTATCGTCGCGTTCCTCTGTGTTGTGGTCACCTATTTTGGTGTCAACCTCCTGCTCGGCGGCATGCACTCCTACAACTAACGCTCTATCACCAAGCGGAGGGACGAGGAGCCTTGGGGCGATGAAAGGGTGGCTATATAGACTCCTGCGGCCAAGCCTTCGGTGGAGAGTGCGAAATTGTGTGCCTTCACCTCCATCCTCAGTGCCTCGTGACCCGACGCGTCGTGCACCATAAGGGTCATGCCCTTCAACGATACCTGCCCGCCTATCTCCACCTTCAGTCGACCTCCACTGCTGACAGGATTGGGTACAATGGTGAAAGGCAATTCCCCTACGGCAGGGGCTATCCCTCCCGGCTGGGTGTGCGTGGTGTCTGTACTTCCCGTGTCTGGCGGGTTACCATAGCAATCAAAAAACACTGCGTTGCTCCACGACGACCACGTCATTGTGTCCTGCAAGAGACAGTCGTGGTGGCAACGGGCACGGACGTATGCCAGGAAATCCAATTCGGAGGTCATGCCATGGTCTGTCAGTTCTATTGAGGTGAGGCTTGTGGTGTCGCGCCACAATTCGTCGAAGGGGACATCTGTGGGGCCCCAGGCCACCTCATACAAGTTGCAATTCTCCACTCCATCCCAGGCCAGATTGGGCAGAACCGACCCGTCCTGCATAACCCTCAACCCTTCCACCGCCGGGCAGTCATAGTCGTAGTCGTCCGTGTCGGGGACAATGATTGGGCAATAACTATAATAACGCATCACTCCAGCCCACGAATGATCCCAAGCAATAGCTGTTACTGTGGAGTCGTCATAGTCAAGTCCTGCCACAAAGAAAGGACCGGGACCACCAGCACTATAATCATGTCCCGACCAATAGTAACCCTCATTAAAATTATCAGAAGATATACACTTAAAAATAAAAATATAATCATTATAACTTAAATTATAATTATTTCTTGTTGGATTTCTTCTGACATAGCTACCAAGATAGAATGTATCCGTTACCGTTATAGGCTCATCAAAATACAATGCATAACCCGGAATGATTGTATCCACCCTTCGACACTTTGATGTAATTTCATGATGTATAGAATCCATAAAACTTTGGTGGTTGAAGTAGATGTAACAATCAGTGGGCTGCCCGTGTTCAACAGTCGAAGCGGTCAGGCGAACCTGTGGATTCTGATAGTCTCCATTGTCGAAAGTCACCAAAGCACCCCTTAAAATGTTATGCGTATATACATTACGTTCCGGAATAGAATCCGGAGTAAGATAACATCTCAAGGCCAACCCCGCTATCCGGCAACGCCGATGACATGGCGGTAATACAAACCTTACTGCATTCAACGAATTCCATTCCATGACACCTCTCGGGGATTCCCGTTGAGAAATTACATCGAAACGAATCACCGAGTCAAAATTACCTCTAATAGAATCAGAATGTTCTCCAATATATTGTAAAGACTCCAAATCATAATATATCGGCTTGTCAACACCAAAAGCGCAAAGCGTGTCTTGCGCCTTCAAGGCACCTAAGGCCAAGATAAAACACATAATAAGAAATACTTTTTTCATAATGATAATTTTGTTATATGTCAGGTTATTCTGTTAGAAATAAAAATACTTATTTTTTATTATATAATTATATACCAATATACTAAATAAATATTTTACAAATTATAATGTTCTTTTCTTTTTGCAAAGATACAAAAAAAAAAAATCACAATTTTTCCCATTTTTTTTTCATATAGAAAAGTGGCAGGCGATGAACAAATCACACTGTCGGGCGGGGTACCTTCGCTCGTTCTCCATTTCTTCGGGGGTATTTCTCCCATATTTCTCCCATCCAGGATGGGAGAAATATGGGAGAAATATGGGAGAAGTAACCCTGAAGGAGCGAATCTGGAACCTTGACGGCAAAAAGAAACGCAGCAGAAAAGGATTATTTACCTGCCTTTTGCTTAGCGGCGGGTCATGACGAAACTGGCAATGTAGGCCGAGGTGTGGAAGAGGACAAAGAGGACGAGAAGTGCTTCCATGGTGTGGGAGGAATGGCCTCCAACCCATACGGCAAGGATGGAGGTGATGGTTGCCAACAGTTCGAAATCGTCGACGGTCAAGAGGCGGCCAAGGACGGGATAGAACAGGAAAGTCAGCACCTAAGCGATAGCCACACCCGTGAAGAAGAAAAGGCTTTTTTTTACAAAAGTGCTGGACTTTATCCGCCGGAGGAGAGACACAACAAAATGCTATTCCTCTTCGACGCAGGTTTTCTTAATCATTTCGCCCGAGTCGTCGTTGGCCAACCATTCGGCATCAAGTTCGGAACAGCTGGCGTGGGTGCCTTTGGGTTCGAAGCCCACAGCCGGACGGGGTTCGCTGGCACGCATGGTGGTGCACTTGCAGCGTTTGGCTTTGCAACTGCCCAGGCAGAGGACGAGGACAACAAGACTCACGAGGAGCAGCGATTGTTTAAACGCCCGCGATACAGGGTTGTTTGTTTTGCTTTTCATTGTATGGGTTTTTTGATATTGTTTGCACTTTGTTTGTTCAGGGATTAGGTCGGGATTAGTTTCGCTTCATGAAGGTGTAGCCTTTCATGAGTCCAGTGTTGGCACTTCCGATGAATCCGAGTACCTGCTTGCCTTCGTCGGTGTGGCCGTAGCGTTCTTTGATTTCTTCGACGGCATGGCTGATGGTGTAGCCTTTCTGGAAGACGTAGCGGTAGATGTCGGTGATGTTGTTGATGGCTTCGCGGCTGAACCCCCTGCGTTGGAGTCCGAGGGAATTGACACCGGCATAGGAGATGGGGTAGCGCGCCGCTTTGACGAAGGGCGGGATGTCTTTGTCGACGAGAGAGCCTCCGGCGGTGATGACGTGTGAGCCGATGTGGATGAACTGGAGGCAGGCTGTTTTCCCACCGAGAATGACATAGTCGCCCACAATGATATGGCCGGCAAGGGTGGCATTGTTGGCAAAGACGCATTTGCTGCCCACCACACAGTCGTGTGCAACATGGACGTAGGCCATGAGGAGGTTGTAGGAGCCGATGACCGTGCGCCCCGAGGCGGAGGTGCCGCGGTTGATGGTGCAACATTCGCGTATGACGTTGTTGTCGCCGATTTCGCAGGTGGTGTATTCGCCATCGAATTTCAAATCCTGCGGTATGGCGGAAATGACGGAGCCGGGGAAGATATGGCAGTTTTTGCCTATCCGTGCACCGGGGTAGATGACCACGTTGGGTTCAATGACAGTGTTGTCACCGATAACCACATCTTCGCAAATGGTGGAGAAGTTGCCCACCTTTACGTTGTTGCCCAAAACGGCTTTGGGGTGTATGTCGTTTAATTGCATATTCTAATTGTTATGAAATATTATTCTTGTTTTTTTGAAATATACTCTATCAGGAATTTGCTGAAGGCCACATTGGCTTTGTGGCCGGGTTTATAGATGGAGAATCGTCCTTTGAGGGGCTGTCCGGCGAGACGCACATCGCCAATGAAGTCGAGGAGTTTGTGGCGTGCAGGTTCGTTGGGGTAGTATGGGTCGGTGGTGTTGAGGACGCCATCGTGGACACGGAATTGGGAGGCATCCTTATGGAAAGTGCGTTCAAGGCGCCGGAGCTGGCGGGAACCCAGTTCTTTGTTGACGTAGACAAGAGCGTTGTCGAGACTGCCCCCTTTGATGAGGTTGAGGTGCAGGAGAGGTTCGATTTCGTGAAGGAAGACGAAGGTGCGGCACGGTGCAATGCCCGAGGCGTATTGAGAGAGGTCGTCGATGTGGGCTTCCTGCCGTCCAATGACGCTGTCGGGGAAGTCGATGACACAGTTGACCGAGAATATGTCGGCAGGTTCTACTTCATAGAGAGAGCCGGTGGGTTTGTGCTCGAAACGGAGCGGCTCGGGGATGGCAAACTCTTTGCGTTCAGCGTCCTGCTCGATGGTACCCACACGGGTGATTTGCAACATCCACGGACGTGCAGAGCCGTCGAGGATGGGCACTTCGCCACCGTCAAGTTCAATAAGAGCGTTGTCGATCTGGCTGCCATGAAGTGCAGACATGAGGTGTTCGATAGTGGCGACGCTGTGGCGGCCGGTACCCAAAGTGGTGCCGCGTGAGGTTTCGCTGACATTGGTGGCAAGAGCCGGTTGGGTGACAATGTTAAACCTGTCGGTACGGCGGAAGGCGATGCCGAAATCGGGCGGGGCAGGCCGCACAGTGACGGTGACGGTGCGTCCAGTGTGGAGCCCCATGCCGGTCATGCGGAATTCTTTGCCAATGGTAAGCTGCTTCATTTGACTGGGAAAAATTGGAAATCGGTCATACGGTAGAGGATGGCTTTGTCGTTTTCGAAACCATAATCCTGCCGGATACGGGAGAAGGTGAGTGGATAAATCACCCCTTCGGGCGAGTTGGCAGCCGGAGAGGAGAAGAAGGCCGTCCCCTTCTGCTGCAGCCCGCAGACGAAATACAGAATGATGTCGTTGGCCATACCGGCGTAGACATTGGTGGGTTCGGTTTTGAAACGGTCGCGGAAACGGTCGACAAAATCCTTGTGAACGGGATTGGACATAAGCCAGTCGGCATAGAAAGTATGGTAGTTGAGATTTTGAAGCTGGGCAAAGTCAATATCGCTATATTGAGCAGTCCAGTCGTCGAAGGTGAACAGGTAGGGGGTGTTGGTTTTGATGGAGGAGAGTTTGTTGAGCAGTTGCGAAACATAGATGCGGTTCTTCGACTTGTCTTGGTCGTAGAGGCTTACCACCACGGCACGGCCACTGTTTTTGAGCATGGAGGTGAGTTTGGCGGACTGGGACCAGTCGACCAGTTTGTATTGCATACCCTGCACTTTGTCCATCTCTGCCGTCAAGGCTTGCAAGGCGGCTTTTTCGGACTTGGCACCCGAATGGACAACGAAGACTTCGGAGGAGGGCAGGGTGGCATGGATGGTCTGAACCATCTGCCTGGCACGTGCCTGGCACGAAGGCATACACTTGAACACATAGGGATTGCCTTCGACAATCTCCTGTCGGTCGGCAACGGGGTTGACAACGAAGAGTTGCGACTCGCGTGCCAGTTTAGCCGCTTTTTGGAAGGGTTGGCGGGTGAGCATGGTGATGAGGAGGTCGGACTGAGCGACATTATGGCTACGGAAAGCCTGCTCGACAGCCTCGTCGGTGGTGCCCTCGACATCCACCACATTCAGCACCACGTTGTAGCCCATGCGCTCCAACTGGTCGAGTCCGAGCAGCATACCCTCGTAGAACTGGATAAATTCTAAACTTTTGTAGGTAATCTTGCCCCGTTGCTCGACATCGAATTTCGAGGTGGAAATCTTTTCCATCTGACTGAGATTAAAGGGCATCATGAGCGACACAACAATGCTTTGGGGGTTCACCCTCGGACGTATGACAGCGGTTTCGCCCAGAGGCTCATCGTCCTTGTCCGAGGCTGATGAAGGCTTGGCGGGTTCGGCATGGGCAGACTGATTGTAAGCCGTTTGGCCAGCCGACGAAGCCGACTGAGAAGATGGGGACTGGCTGTTGGCAGCGTGGTCGGTTGCCGGGGGTGCAACACTGCCGTCGGGCAGTTTCTGTCCCTTGCAGGGCAGCCAAACGGTGTCGCCCACCTGCAGGAAATGGATATCCTTTTTGGTAATCGCCTCCACCTCTTTCAAGCCATAAGCCCTGGAAATGGCATAGACGGTCTGCCCTTGATCCACAATATGCACAAAATAGCGCTTACCGTTTACCATCTGGGTCTTGCGCGACACTTTGACTGCCACGCCCCCTTTCATCTGAGCCCAGCCTGTTGCTGCAAAGGCCAGAAGCATCATTACTATGAATATCCTTTTCATAACTGAGATATGATTTGTTGATTGTGAATTGGTAACTGCTTTGGAGAAAGTGTTGAATTACGCCTGCCTAATCAATTGCCATTTCACAATTGTCAATTTCTGTTATTCCCACTCGATAGTTGCCGGGGGTTTGGAGCTGATGTCGTAGACCACGCGGTTGACCCCTTTGACACGATTGATTATTTCGTTGGACACCTTGGCAAGGAAATCGTAAGGGAGGTGGCACCAGTCGGCAGTCATACCGTCGACAGACTCCACGGCCCTCAGAGCCACAACGCTCTCGTAGGTGCGTTCATCGCCCATGACACCCACCGACTGGACGGGGAGCAGGATACATCCCGCCTGCCAAACCTTGTCGTAGAGTCCGTTATCGCGCAACCCTTGAATAAAGATGTGGTCAACCTCTTGCAGCACATGCACTTTCTCGGCAGTAACCTCGCCAAGGATGCGGATGGCCAGCCCGGGACCGGGGAAGGGATGGCGGCCTATCAACTCCTGTTTGATGCCTAACTGACGGCCCACACGGCGCACCTCATCTTTGAAGAGGCTGCGCAAAGGCTCGACCAGCTGCAGTTTCATATAGTCGGGCAAACCACCAACGTTGTGGTGCGACTTGATGGTTTGGGAGGGTCCTTTTACCGAACTGGACTCAATCACATCGGGATAGATGGTTCCCTGGCCAAGCCACTTGGCATCGGTGATGAGTTTGGCTTCGGCATCGAACACATCGATAAAGGTCTTGCCTATGGCCTTGCGTTTCTTTTCAGGGTCGGTGACTCCAGCCAGGACACTGTAGAAACGTTCTTTGGCATCCACACCCTTCACATTGAGACCCATGTCGCGATAGGACTCCAACACTCCCTCGAATTCGTTTTTGCGCAACAGACCGTTGTCGACAAAGATGCAATGGAGCTGGTGTCCAATGGCACGGTTGAGCAGCACCGCCGCCACCGTGGAGTCCACACCGCCTGAAAGGCCGAGCACCACTTTGTCGCCACCCACCTTTTCGCGCAGTGCGGCCACAGTGGTTTCGATAAACGACTCGGGAGTCCACGACTGGTCGCAGCCGCAGATGTCAACCACGAAATTACGCAGGAGCGTCAAACCGTCGACCGAGTGATGCACTTCTGGGTGGAACTGTATGGCATACGTGGGTTCGCCCTCGATTTGGTATCCGGCAAAGCGCACGCTGTCGGTAGAGCAGATGACCTTGTAGTTCTCGGGCAAACGCTCGATGGTATCCCCATGGCTCATCCATACTTGGCTGCCTACAGGGATGTCCTTCATCAAAGGGTTGTTGCCGTCAATCCACTGCAGATTGGCACGGCCATACTCTCTAACTTTCGACTGCTGGACACTGCCCCCTCCAAACTTGGCCAGATACTGCGCTCCGTAGCACACTGCAAGAAGCGGCATACGTCCTTTTATGCCCTCCATTTCAGGCACCGGTGCGTCAGCGGCGTTGCAGCTGTAGGGGCTACCCGAAAAAACCACGCCTTTCACTTCCGAAGTCAATGCCGGAACCTTGTTATAAGGGTGTATTTCGCAATAAATATTCAGTTCGCGTATCTTGCGGGCAATAAGCTGAGTATACTGAGAACCAAAATCTAAGACAATGATTGTATCCATACTTCTATTCACTTTGAAAAAAGCAAAGATACATAAAAATTTCGGATAAACATAATAAAACTTGCAAATAAATAATTATTTAAGAAACCCACATGCTCCCTACTCTGCTTGAAAGGGTTTGCATGCAACGTAAGGTTAGATAAAAATAATTATCCAAAGATTCAATTAATGCAAAAAAAAGTGTATCTTTGCAAGTTATGAATAAGGTATTTAGAACGGGAATTTTTGTCCTAACGACTTTTCTATTAGTGTCTTGCGGCAACTTTGACAAATTGCTGAAAGGTCACGATTTCGATGCCCAGTACGAGGCTGCGGTGAATTACTACAACAATCGCAACTATACCCGGGCCATACAATTGTTTGAAAACTTGATTATGCACTATCACGGCAAGGAGCTTGCCGAGAACGTGTCGTGGTACTACGGTTTGTCGCTGATGGGCGAGAAGGATTACTATTCGGCAGGCTATCAGTTCAAGAATTTCTTCAAACGCTTCCCTTACAGCGAACATGCCGAGGAAGCACTGTATATGGCCGCCACATGCAAATACATGCAGTCGCCCGACTATTTCCTTGACCAAAAGCTGACCAAGGAGGCCATTGCCGAATACGAGTCGTATGTGGACCGGTTCCCGAACAGCGTGCATGTGCCTGAAATCAACACCCGCCTCGATGAATTGAGGGCTAAACTGATGCAGAAGGATTACGACATTGCCTACGGCTATTACCTGACCGAAAACTATAACGCGGCATACGTGTCGCTGCAGGCGTTCCTGAACAACTACCCCGACTCGCCTCTGCGCGAGGAGGCCATGTTCTATATCCTCGCCAGCGGCTATGAATACGGCATCAACAGCCAGGAGGACAAGATGCGCGACAGACTCCAGCAGGTGGTCAACGACTTCGACCGTTTTGCCACCTCGTTCAAAGAGTCGAAACATCTGGCCGAAGCACAACAACTGTACACAAAAACCCGTGCCGCCTTGGCCGCCCTTGAGAAATAATCATCATCCAAAATATCCAGTATCAAAGTAATAAAAACATATCTAACCCATGGAAGAGAAGAAGAAGAAAACCCCGAACACCACCATCACCCGCAACACTGCTGAATTCAGCCAGATGACAGGCAACATTTACGAGACTGTGGCGGTGCTTACCAAACGTGCCAACCAAATTGCGATTGAAGAGAAAAAGGAACTGCACAAGAAAATCGAGGAGTTTTCGAACAACAACGACGGTATCGACGAATACTATGAGAACCGCGAGCAGATTGATGTAGTGCGCCGTTTCGAACAAATGCCCAAACCCACCCTGGTGGCCACCGAGGAGTATCTGGAGCACCAGCTCTACTATCGCAATCCCGCCAAGGAGGACAAGGAACAACAGCGCATGGAGGAGTTGGAAAACTCTGTCATTGCTGAACAGGAAATGAACTAACAGCCCACCTTCCTCTATCATGAAAGTCGTCGTAGGCATAACCGGAGGGATTGCAGCTTACAAGTCTCCATTACTGGTAAGGCTTTTGGTGAAAGCAGGGCATGAAGTGAAGTGTGTTGCCACTGGTCATGCGTTGGAATTTGTCACCCCGCTGACACTGGAGACCGTATCTGGCAACAAACTGTATAGCGACCTCTTTGCCTCGAACAACGACCACACCACTGAGCACATCTCGCTCAAGGACTGGGGCGATGCCATGGTGGTGGCTCCTGCCACCGCCAACATTATTGGCAAAATGGCTTCCGGCATCGGTGATGATGCTTTGAGCACCCTTCTGCTTTCTTTCAGCAGAAAACCCCTCTTCTTGGCTCCCGCCATGAACACACAGATGTGGGAATGTCCCTCCGTGCAACGCAACATCGAGTATCTGCGTTCCATCGGTGTTCATATCATCGATCCCGTCGCAGGCCAACTGGCCTGTGGAACCTCCGGGACAGGACGCATGGCCGAACCAGAAGAGATTGCCGACACCATAGAGTCTTTTTTCCTCAATCAAAACATAAAAATCAATGCAAGGGTACTGGTGACTGCCGGCCCCACCTACGAGCGCATCGACTCCGTCCGCTTTATAGGCAACTATTCCTCGGGCAAGATGGGTTTTGCACTGGCCGAGGCTTTGGCCGACTGTGGGGCAGAGGTGGAATTGGTGACGGGTCCCACAGCCCTCAAAGTCTCCCACCCCCGCATACACCGCACCGACGTGGAGAGTGCACGTGAGATGTATGCTACCGCCACGACGTTGTTCCCCTCCTGCCAGGCCGCCATCCTTTCCGCCGCCGTGGCCGACTACCGTCCCGACCACACCGCCGACCACAAACTGAAGAAAAACGGCAGCGAAGGCATGACCCTCCAACTGGTACAAAACCCCGACATCCTCGCCACTCTGGGCACCATGAAACAGGATGGGCAGAAACTGATAGGCTTCGCCTTGGAGACAGACAACGAGTTGGCCAACGCCCAAAGCAAACTGCAACGGAAAAATCTGGACTATATCGTGCTCAACTCGCTGCGGGACAAAGGTGCCGGTTTCGGTGTCGACACCAACCGCGTAACCATCATAAGCCGCAACGGCGACACCTTCACCACTCCGCTGCTCTCCAAACGGCAGGTGGCAGACGAGATTGTGCGTCACTGTCTGTTATAAAGAGCCCTGTCAATCCTCCATTCCCTTTCCATAAATCCCCTCAATCTCCATGAACGCACGCTTCAGACCCAAACGACACCATTACATTGCCGCCGCCTGCGCAGGGCTACTCCTCATTGCGGCAGGCATTCTGGTCTGTTCCTCGCCGAAAGAGGAAGGTGACGATATCTATAGCCGTGCTGTCATGCGAGACTACAGGGTTTATTCCCCTGTCATTCCCGACACTCTGACCTTTGCCGGCGAGAACATCCCCCTGTCCACCTACTACGTCCGCGAAGCCCTCGACAATGAACTTATCATTAATATGTATCGGCAGTCGAGCACAGTGCTCTACTTCAAACGCGCCAACCGCTATTTCCCCGTCATCGAACCCATTTTGAAAAAGAACGGCATCCCCATTGATTTCAAATACCTCTGCGTCATTGAGAGCGGGCTCACCAATGCCACCTCCCCGGCAAAAGCCCAAGGCTTCTGGCAATTCATTCCCAGCACAGGCAGCAAATACGGACTGGAGATTACCGACGAAATCGACATGCGCGACAACCTTGTGGCCTCCACCGAGGCGGCATGCAAATACATCCGCACTCTCTACAACCGCTTCCACAGCTGGACGGCGGCCGCGGCAGCCTACAACTGTGGCGAGAACGGCCTTTCACGCCGCATCGAAAAACAAGGCTCTGGCAATTACTTCGACCTGTGGCTCAACAGCGAAACCTCACGCTACGTCTACCGTATCCTCGCCATGAAAGTCATCATGCAGAACCCTCGCCAATACGGCTACTGCATGCGCCATTGCGACCTCTATCCACCCATCCCCACCCGCACCGCCACCCTCTCGGGCAAAAACGTAGACCTCTACGCCTTTGCACGCGCCAACAAAACCACCTACAAAATGCTGCGTACCCTCAACCCCTGGATTAAGACCGACGTCTTGAAAAACAAAGCCGACAAGACCTATACCATCCTACTCCCCGTGGAAAACGGCACCCGGCACTCCACCCTTACCAAAGGCCGCAAAAACACAGAGATGATAACAAGTATTTAGTTCATGGCCAAAATCGAAATATTAGGAGCACGCGAACACAACCTGCAAAACGTCGACATCGACATTCCGCGCAACGAGTTTGTGGTTTTCACAGGACTTAGCGGCAGCGGCAAATCCAGTCTGGCTTTCGACACCATCCATGCCGAAGGCCAACGGCGCTACATGGAGACCTTCTCGGCCTACGCACGTCACTTTGTCGGCAACATCGAGCGTCCCGATGTCGACAGCATCAACGGTCTCAGCCCCGTCATCTCCATCGAGCAGAAAACCACCAACAAAAATCCCCGCTCCACGGTAGGCACCGTCACCGAGATATACGATTTTGTCCGTCTCCTCTACGCCCGCATAGGCGTCGCCTACTCCCACGTCAGCGGCGAGCGCATGGTGAAATACACCGAAGAGCATATCCTCAACCTCATCACCGACAAATATCAAGGGAAAGACATCATGATTCTTGCCCCCCTTGTAAAAGCACGCAAAGGCCACTACCGCGAACTCTTTACCCAGATATCCAAGAAAGGGTTCCTGCGTGTGCGTGTCGACGGCGAAATCCGCGAACTGACCTACAACATGCAGGTCGACCGCTACAAAACCCACGACATCGAACTGGTAATCGACCGTGTGCGCGTAGGCAACAATGCCGACCGGCTCAAAGAGGCTGTCCGCACTGCCTTCAAACAAGGCAAAGGAGTGCTTATGGTACTCGAAAACCAGCCTCCCTCCCCCATCCCCTCTCCCAAACCCAAGCCCGCCTACTACAGCCGCCTCCTCATGGACCCCGTCACCGGAATCTCCTATCCCGAACCCGAACCCAACACCTTCTCCTTCAACTCCCCCTACGGCGCCTGCCCCAAATGCAACGGTCTTGGACAGATAGCACAAATCGACATCACCAAACTCATCCCCGACCCTACCAAAAGCATCCGTCAGGGTGCCTTCGAGGTTTTGGGCAAATACAGCCCCACCAACTATCTCTACCGCAAGCTGGAAAACCTGGGGCGCCACTACCATTTCACCATCGACGACCCCGTCGAGTCCTTCTCCGAAGATGCCATGAACACCATCCTCTACGGCACCAGCGACTTCACCGGCATGGAGGACACCTACGAAATGAACCACGGCACCAGCTTCCAAGGCATCGTCAACTACATCATGCAGATGGCCTCCGACGAAAGCTCCTCGGCCCTGCAGAAATGGGCCTACACCTTCATGAACACCGTCCCCTGCCCCGAATGTCACGGCCACAGGCTCAAAGCCGAAAGCCTTGCCTTCAAAGTCGACGGTCTCAACATAGGCGAAATGGCTCAACTCGACCTCACCGAATTCTACGACCGCCTTCTTCACCTCGAAGAGCGTCTTGAACCCCAGCAGCAAATCGTCGCCCACGAAATACTCCACGAAATCCTCACCCGCACCAAATTCATCATCGACGTAGGCATTGGCTACCTCTCCCTCAACCGAAGCAGCAGTAGTCTTTCGGGCGGCGAATCACAGCGTATCCGCCTCGCCACACAGATAGGGGCACGGCTCGTCAACGTCCTCTACATCCTCGACGAACCCAGCATCGGCCTCCACCAGCGCGACAACCGCAAACTCATCAACGCTCTCAAAGAACTCCGCGACCTCGGCAACAGTGTCATCGTGGTGGAACACGACCGCGACATGATTATGAGTGCCGACTTTGTGGTCGACATCGGCCCCGGAGCCGGTGTCCACGGTGGCAAAATCATCTTCCAAGGCACCCACAAACAACTGGTGGCATCCAAAAAGAAAACCCTCACCCTCCAATATCTCAACCGCGAAAAAGACATCGCCATCCCCACACGCCGACCCATCGACGGCTGCGACCACATCATCGTCACCGGTGCCAGAGGCAACAACCTCAAAAACGTCACCCTCGACCTTCCCCTGCGCCGCTTTGTCTGCGTCACCGGTGTCAGCGGCAGCGGCAAGTCCAGCCTCATCAACGAAACCCTCCACCCCATCCTCAACCGCCACTTCTACCACTCCTCCAAAGAACCCCTGCCCTACGACTCCGTCACCGGCATCGACCACATCGACAAAGTCATCGAAATCGACCAATCGCCCATCGGCCGCACACCCCGCAGCAACCCTGCCACCTACGTCGGTGTCTTCGACGAAATACGAACCCTCTTCACCCAACTGCCCAGCGCCCGCATCAGGGGCTACAAACCCGGCCGCTTCTCCTTCAACGTCAGCGGCGGACGCTGCGAAAACTGCAAGGGTGCAGGTGTCCGTACCATCGAAATGAATTTCCTTCCCGACGTCTACGTCAACTGCGAAGTATGCAACGGCAAACGCTACAACCGCGAAACCCTCGAAATACGCTACAAAGGCAAAAGCATCGCCGACATACTCGACATGACCATCAACGAAGCCGTCCCCTTCTTCCAGTCCCACCCCAAAATCCACCGCAAACTCAAAACCCTCCAAGACGTAGGCCTTGGCTACATCACCCTCGGGCAGCAATCCACCACCCTCAGCGGCGGTGAAGCCCAGCGCATCAAACTCGCCACCGAACTGGCACGCCCCGAAACAGGCAACACCCTCTACATCCTCGACGAACCCACCACAGGGCTCCACTTCGAGGACATCCGGGTCCTCCTCGACGTCCTCCAGCAACTTGTCGACCGCGGCAACAGCATCCTTGTCATCGAGCACAACATGGACGTCATCAAAGTGGCCGACTGGATTATCGACATGGGTCCCGAAGGCGGACGCAAAGGCGGCAACATCACCTTCCAAGGCACTCCCGAACAACTGGCCGCACAAGCCGACAACAGCACCGGGCAATACCTCAAAGAAGAACTCGAAGCCACCCGTAAACAAACCGACTAACACCCCCCACCCGCCATGCTCCTCTACCTCGTCTACCTCTTCCTCACCCCTGCCGCCGTCATGCTGCTGGCACGCCGCTGGACCTGGATAGACAAAGTCAGCCCCATGGCCGTCCTCTACGTCATCGGACTCCTCGTCGCCAACCTCACCTCCTGGCTCCGCCAACCCGGACTCCTCGACACCAACAACCTCATAGGCCAAGTCTGCATACCCCTCTCCATACCCCTCATGCTCATGTCCTGCAGCCTCTCCCACTGGTCCACAGGCAAAGCACTCAAAGCAGGACTCAGCGGTTTTGCCGCCATCCTCGTCACCATTGTCGCAGGCTACTTCCTCTTCCGTGGTCACAGCTCCCCACTCCATTTCGCACAAGTCAGTGCCGTGGCCGTAGGCATCTACACCGGCGGCATCCCCAACATGGGAGCCATAGCCCACGGAGTAGGCATGGACCACGAAACCTACCTCTACATCACCTCCTACGACCTCATCGTCACCGCCCTCTACCTCGTCTTTGTCATCTGCTTCGGAAAACCCCTCTTCCGCAAACTCCTTCCCGCCCAGGCCACCCCTGCCGCCCCTCCCTCCTCCACACCCTCCGACCCCGGACAATCCTCCCGTCACAAACACCCGCTCCCTCTCCTCACCCTCCCCCTTGCCCTTGCCATCGCCGTCGTCGCCTACCTCCTCTCCACCCTCTTCCCCGACAGCCTCTCCACACCCATGCTCATCCTCATCCTCACCACCCTCTCCATTGCGGCCTCCTTCATCCCCTTCGTCCAACAAGTCAACCGCCAGGCCGAAAGCCGCCAACGCCAACCCCTTGCCTTCACCGTGGGTCTCTACTTCGTCTACCTCTTCTGCTTCTCCATAGCCAACGGCTGCGACATCCGTCAACTCGACCTCTCCGGCAGCCTCAACATCCTTTGGTACATCCTCTTCATCATCTTTGCCTCACTCCTCATCCAGATACTCCTTGCACGACTCCTCCACCTCGACGGCGACTCCACCCTCGTCACCTCCGTGGCACTCATCAACTCCCCCCCTTTCGTACCCCTCGTCGCCGCACTCCTCAACAACAAAGACCTCACCGTCCTCGGCATCACCATAGGGCTGATAGGCTATCTCGTGGGCAACTACCTCGGCCTCGCCGTCTTCTTCCTCCTCTCCCTTTGAACCCCACCCAACCAACTATTTTCCCCAAAAAAACATCTTTTAACTAAACAAAAAAACAATCTTTCAAGAAAAAATCGTATTTTTGCTACTTGAAACAAAAATAAAAATATCAATCATATAAACAATAACACTATGAGATTTAAGTTTTTATCTGTCATTTTCGTCGTCTATGCCCTCCTTTGTGGAACAGCAAAAGCCGAAAATGTAGACCTCCAAACAGCAAAACAAATCGGTGCCTACTATTTCACCGTGGCAACCGGAGCCAAAGCACCTGTCAGTGCCGACAACCTCAAATTAGCCTTACAATTCGACAACCCCACTCTCAGCATCCCCTCGCTGTATGCCTTCAACGTGGCGGGCAACGGCTTCGTAGTGGTCTCGGCCTCCGACTGCACCGAACCCATCCTGGCCTACTCCCCCATCGGACACCTCGATCCTGAAAACATCAACCCCGCATGTCAATACATGCTCGACAGCTACTCCAAACTCATCAGTCAGAACCAGAACACCGACGCCACCCCGACTACCGAAGTCCTCGGCATGTGGAAAGAACTGGCCGACCAAACCTTCTCCTGCGAACCCGAAAGCAAAAGCATCCTCGTCCAAGCCCAATGGGACCAAGTCGAGCCTTACAACTACTACAGCCCCGTCGTCAACGGTGAACGCTGCCCTGCCGGCTGCGTAGCCACTGCCATGGGCATGATTATCCACTACTGGAAACACCCCACCGTGGGCGGTAACGAAAACTCCTCCACCTGCTCCTATTCCTGGAACGGGAAAACCTTGAAATACAAATTCCTCGTCGACTCCAACAAATTCGAATACGAAAAAATGCCCAACAAACTCACCTACCGCAGCTCCCTGGAGGAACAGAAAGCCATCGGCAAACTGCTTTTCGCCTGCGGCGTGACCGTTAAAATGGGCTTCACCGTCGACGGCAGCGGCGCCGTTAGCGAAGACGTCCCCAAAGCCTTTACCAATTGGTTTAAATACTCACCCGACGTCACCTATATAAAACGCCACCACACCAACGGCGGCACTCTCGTCTCCGATGCCGAATGGCTCTCCATGCTCCACAGCGAACTCGACGTCTACGCCCGTCCCGTTTACTATAGTGCCCACGACCCCAACCCAGGTGCTGGCCGCGACGCTGCCGGACACGCCTTTGTGATTGCAGGCTCCTCCTCGTCAAGCAACTCCAAATTCTACATCCGCTGGGGCTGGGGCGGCAACAGCGACGGCTTCTTCACCCTTGCTCCCGCCACCTCCATTCAAACAGCCAGCGGCTACTCCTTCTCGGCCGGCCACGCCATGGTCTACAAAATCCACCCCAACAACCTCGGCATCGACGACAACACCTCCTACTCCGAGGCCCCCTGCTACCCCAACCCCGCTTCCGACTATCTCATGATTCCCTCCAACCTCCCCCTCAACGCCACCCTCGTAGTCTACGCCGCCGACGGCAAGATGGTTGACAAACAGGTCATCCCCGGCGGCACCGGCGAATACCGTCTCAACCTCCAAGGCTACGCCCCCGGTGTCTACATCTACCACCTCAACGGCAACGCCGTCAAATTCACCGTCAGATAACACAAACAAAAAAACATACAAAGTCCCCTGACACCCATCCTTTTTCAGGGGACTTTATTTATTACCAAACAACAAAACACATGAAAAAAACACTCACCCTCCTGCTCCTCACCTTCGCCGTTGCCTTTGCAGCACAAGCCCAGAACATCACCGCCGCCGACAGCGCCACCCTCAACCATATCCTCACCGCCAACAAACAATACCGCTCCCTGCAGAACAACTTCCGCCACGACCTCGTCAAAGTCAAGAAAAACACCCTCCAGCACCGCTACGGCACCCTCTACTACGAACAAGTCAACCCCGCCAAACACGGCGACACCGAAGCCAAGATAGCCATGCGCTACAACAACCCCGAAGGCGAATACTACATCATCACCACCACACACCTCTACAACGGCATCGACGGACACAAACTCAAATTCAACTACCGCTACGTCCCCCTCATGAAACTCCTCGGCAACGCCCTCGCATGGGCCATGAACGGCGACATCTACAGCATCGTCACCGACCTCAACACCGACTTCCAGTTGGCCACCACCGCCACCCACTACGTCGTCACACTCACCGTCAAGAAAGGACACAACAAAGGCATCACCAAGATGCTGCTCAAATACGACAAAAAAACATGCCTCATCGACTACATGGAAATCGAAGAAAAACTCGGTCTCATACACAAATACACCATGGGACTCGACGCTAAAGGCCAAACCCACAAACCCCTCCTCAACACCCCCATCGACCAGAAAGTCTACAAACTATAGCCCTCCACCAACCCATAACAGAGTGCCGGACCACCGTCCCGGCACTCTTTTTTTCACCCCCTCCCGACAGCCTGCCTTCGCTCCTTCACCGTTTCTTATCCGTCAGTTCTCCCATATTTCTCCCATCCGCGATGGGAGAAATATGGGAGAAATATGGGAGAACTGGGGGTGAACGAGCGAACCGTGGGTTGCCTGCACGGTTGTTATCGGGTTAC
>JAEEGL015855224.1_pt1 | contig 34598 bp, 29 predicted proteins | sample 9134231 | NCBI WGS metagenome assembly JAEEGL01 (sample SAMN16246548, study PRJNA631951) | gut metagenome | biome: gut microbiome; feature: rumen; material: fiber-attached | host: Bos | place: Iran: Karaj | collected 2018-10
GGGACCAATATGGCTCCAGCGCCTCAATCTCCTTCTCCCATTGCCCGTCCACCGACCCCGGATACAGCCCGAGCATCGTGTGCATCACCCCGGGATACCTTGCGCTGACCTCGAACATCAGGTCCCTCTCCCGGCTGTCCACATCCGGCTGGATGATCTTGTACACCCCCGCCTCCAGCGCCCGTGCCACCGCCGCGTCCACTGCGCCCAACCCGCCTACCGTCGTCCCGCCGGCCTCGCCTTCCGGTGCCTCTGCGGCCCCAACGGCCCAACCACCGTCTGCCCCTGCGGTAAACGCCTCGTCGTAATAATGCGCGTGTGTGTCGATAAACTTCGCCATATCCTTGCAAATATAGCGAATCCCCCGCGTATTTCCAACCCCTGCCCTTCAACACACTTCCACCCGACCGGCCTTCCGCTGCCCTCTTCAGAGCTCCATCTTCAACTCCACTGCTGGTTACGTCCCAAAAACCGGGACGATACTGTCAAAAAAGCCTGTTTTTGCGGGTTACGTCCCACTTTTCGGGACGATGTCCGCACTTTATGCAGTTATTTGCAGGTTACGTCCCACTTTTGGGGACGATGTCCGCACCCAGGGGCCGGGATGCGAAAGGCCACCATCCCGTAAAGGGCTAAACGACGTTCTCCGGGAACATATCCATCAGTCTGACCACCTCATTATAGTCTTTTCCCATAACTCGGGCCAGTTGGGTGGGGTCCGCACTGAATCTCCTGCGAAGCTGCCTGAGCAGCTCACCAGACTCGGCCTCGGACAGTTCCCTTCCGTCTTGCTTTCGGAATAGTGAAACGCTCAGGTCAGAGACTGCGGCTGATATGGTCTGATCCCGGAAAGAAGGAACGGCTTCTTCATTCTTGCGTGCTTTGGAAGAGGTCATCAGGAAGTAGTTCATCCTCGAAGGAGTCCGGAACAATTTCTCAACCTGCTGTGCCGGAATAAAGGAAGAAGGCTCTATGTAACCATCCTTGCCCAGGAGGTAGTTGCCAGGCAGTCTGATGGTACTGTGGAGAATATCAGCCGCCTTTCTGTCAGAAAGCTGAGCGAGCAGTGTGCCCGCCGGTGGCGATTCTGAGAAATATACGGAACCTGAACCCCAGGGATATTGGCAGGCGTGAAGGCATATGTTCGCGGACACTGGGTTCATCAGAACATATGCGATCGCCCGTTCGACGGCATTATCGTCGCGGCCCAGTTCACGGATATCCACTCCGTTGCCGCGCAGCAGCTCCCGGGTGCCATATTTATGGCTGAAGTGCCTGCTATACATCTTCTTCAGCAGTTGGATGAACTTCTGAGCCCGGTCTGCATCACCCTGGATGACGAAATGGAGGTGGTTGGACATCAGTACGAAAGCCAGGATTGTAACCCCTGTCCTGAAAGCGGCGATGGCGCAGTAGTTCATACAGGCGGAGAAATCGTCTTTCGAACGGAACCATAGCCTGTCGGTGAGATGCTCTGTGGAAATGAGATAACAGGTCATCGCTGTCTTCTGTTACCGGGCTGTTTACACTCGGGACGGAATACGATCACCTGTCCGCCCTGCCGTTCAAACTCCTTCCGAGCATCGTCAAGGATCGTACTCAAAGCAACCGAATTGTCCTCAAGGTTCCTCAGGACATTGTCCCTGTCAACGCATAAGGACAGGTCTGCTGCAGCCAGCATCCTTATTATGTTAAGGATGATTACTTCATTACCGCCCCACAGACGCGTCGACATATTGAATGCTAGGAGGGGGGCCAGCAACTGGACCGATTCGCCCAGGTTTTTGATATCCGTGTTGAAACGGATTTCATTGTCTCCATACTGGAGAACTTCAAGAATCTTTTTCATATTGTTTATTTTTAGTGTTAACTACGTCCCAAAAACCGGGACGATACTGTCAAAAAAGCTTGTTTTTGCGGGTTACGTCCCACTTTTCGGGACGATGTCCGCACCGGAGCGCCACAGAGACGGAGGACGGGTTTGCAAAACGCCGGGCAGCATATGGCGATCGGTCTTTCCAACCCCCGCCGTCAGCAGTAGTGGACGTCGATGGTGCAGTTGCCGAGGAGGTCGGTGGCGAGGATGCCGCCGGTCTCGAGCAGGGCGGTCAGGGCGAGGACCTGGTGGTAGGGGAGGCCGGTCTCGTAGCTGATGTCTTCGGCGGTGATGCTGCGCCGTTTCTTCACCAGGAGCGCCAGGCTCAGCAGGGTCTCCAGCTGGGGCGAATCGGCAAAGGCGGTCCGGACCACGGCTTCGAGGTCGGTCTTTTTCAGATTGCCGCTACGGCCAAGGCCAAGCCGCTCCATAAGTTCTTCCACATCCGTGATGGGCTCGGCTATCTTGCTGCGAATCAGGAGGTTGCAGCCGCCGGAACGGATGTCGTCTATGCGGCCGGGGAGGGCATAGACGTCGCGGTCATAGCCGAACGCGATCTTCGAGGTGTTCATTCCTCCGCCACGGATGCGGGATTCGATAAGGAGGGTGGCGCTGCACAGTCCGGCGATGATACGGTTGCGCCTCAGGAAATGGATGGCGGTCGGGGAGGTGTGCGGGGGATAGTCGCTCAGCAGGGCGCTTCCGGAAGCGGAGCATATGGCGTCGGCATAGCGGCCGTGCCGGAACGGGTAGACTTCGTCTATCCCCGTGGCCATCACGGCAATGGTCGGAAGCCCGTTCTCCAGGGCGGCCAGATGCGCGGTTATATCCACCCCCATCGCAAGGCCGCTGACGATGACCGGCCGCCTGGGGCATCCCGCCATCGCGGACACGATCTTGCTGCACCATTCCCTGCCGTAGGAGGACGCGTCGCGGGTGCCCACTATCGAGATGAAAGGTCTGTCGGTGAAGATGTTACCGGAAGTGTCCGAGGATTTTACATATAGCCCCAGGGGCGGGTCCGGGCATTCGCGAAGAAGGGCGGGATATACATCGTCTTCGATGGTGATATACCGCACCGCAGTGCCTTCCATCTTCTCGAGCAGCGCCTCGGACGCCTCCAGGGCGGCGGGGCCTATCTGCTCCACATACTTCATCCCTGCGGGTCCGGCCATTTCCCGAAGGTCATTTGCAGGGGCGGCAAAAACCTGCGCCGCGCTGCCGCACGCCTGAATCAGGTTCAGCGCACCTGCCGTCTCGTAACAGAATATCGTTCCGAGGGCGTTCAGACATATTCTTTCCTTATCCATAACGGTTTTTCGTTTCCCGCTAAGTTAGGACAAGGCAAGGGTATAAAAAAGAAAGTGTGGTCCGTACTATCCGTAGCGGACCACAAAAACACAATTCTTAACTCGGAGTTAAGATTTATCGCGCAAAAATCACAAATCTTTACTCTATACTATGAGCAGTGCATCGCCGTATGGACCGAACTTGTAGTCCATATCGAGGGCGGTCTTATAGGCTTTCATCACCTTTTCATAACCTCCGAAGGCGGCAACGCACATCAGCATCGTAGAGAGCGGGAGGTGGAAGTTGGACACCAGCGCGTCGGGGATGGCGAAGCGGTAGGGAGGGAATATGAATTTGTTGGTCCAGCCGTCGTAGGGGTTGACCTCGTCATTGGTGGTGACATATGTCTCCAGGCCGCGCACCACGGTTACGCCAACTGCTACCACTTTGTGCCCTGCGCGCTTGGCCTTGTTGATGACCGCGGCGGATTCAGGGGTGATTATGAGCCTCTCGGAATCCATCTTGTGCTTGGAGAGGTCCTCCACATCCACCTTGCGGAAGTGGCCTATGCCCATATGGACAGTGATGAAGGATTTCTCTATGTCCTTGAGAATCATTCTGTTGAAAAGCTCGCGGCTGAAGTGCAGACCGGCTGCCGGGGCGGCGACTGCGCCTTCCTCGGTGGCGAAGATCGTCTGATAGTTCTCCGCGTCTTCGGGGGTCACTTCCTCCTTGACCCACTTGGGGACGGGGGTCTTTCCGAGGCTGAAGAGGGTCTGCTTGAAGTCTTCGTAGCTGCCGTCATACAGGAAACGGAGGGTCCTGCCCCTTGAGGTGGTGTTGTCGATCACCTCGGCTACGAGGCTTTCATCTTCGCCGAAATACAGTTTGTTGCCTATCCTTATCTTCCTGGCGGGGTCCACTATGACGTCCCAGAGCCTCTGCTCGCGGCCTAGCTCGCGGAGGAGGAACACCTCGATGTCGGCACCGGTCTTTTCCTTATTGCCGTAAAGCATTGCAGGGAAGACCTTTGTGTTGTTCAGCACGAAGGTGTCACCGGCATCGAAATAGTCTATAATGTCCTTGAAAATCCTGTGTTCGATTTCGCCCGTGTCCTTATGAAGGACCATCAGCTTGCATTCGTCACGCCATCTGGGCGGCTCCGTAGCGATTTTTTCCCTTGTCAGCGGGAAGGAGAACTGTGAAAGTTTCATTTTTCTTTACCTGTTATAATAATATATACGGCAGAAAAACGAAAATGTTTCACACCTTGGCTTCGCGGAAGACTTCAGCTATGGACGGATAGGTGTTCTTCAGGTAGGGCGGAAGGCTGGATTTGGCCACCCAGGCGGCCGTGGTGATGTCTTCCTCGCGCTGCGGGGTGAGGTCCACCGGGTCGGTGTAGAGCATATCATACCACCACGTGTGCTTGAGGTGCCAGATGTCGTCCCGGCGGTAGCAGTGGTCGGTTATGCATATGAGGTCGCGCAGCTTGAGCTTGTCCACGCCGGTCTCCTCCTGCACTTCGCGCAGTGCGGTCACGCTTATGTCCTCGCCCGGCTCCTGATGGCCCTTGGGGAGGTCCCAGAGGTTGTCGCGGCGGATGAGCAGATAGTCTCCTCGCCGGTTGCTGACAAGGCCGCCGGCCGCATTGACTTCCTTGAATTCCGCGCATATACGTTTATAGGTATGCTCCGCGTCGTGGGTGGGGATATATATGCGGCTCAGCGTGGCGGACGCCTCGAACATGCCCACCAGAGCGTGTATGTCAAGCTTGTCTCCGAGATGGAATTCCACGCTGTTCGGGTCCGCCAGGGCAGCTTCCCCGGGGGAACATATCACTATGGAACGCTTTTCGAAGTAGATTTTGTGCATTTTTTGCTATTTTTGCACAAATATAGGATTTAAAATGGTCAATTACAACAGCAAGCACGCGGTGGTTAAGCGTGCACCATATGAGCTTTATATGGCTTTCGCCGATATGCGCAACTTCCTGAATATGCTTCCCGAGGATAAGAAGCAGGGCGTCGAGGCGGACTATGACACCATATCCGCCACGGTCCAGGGCTTCACCATCGGTGTAAAGGTCTATGAGAGGGTGCCATATTCGAAGATCTCCCTTATCGACAACGGAGCCCCCTTCGGCTTCAAGGTCGACATCTGCTTCGATTCCAATGGCGGCGCCCAGAACGAAACTGACTTCCATATCGACGTCGAGGCCGACCTCAACTTTATGATGAAGATGATGATAGGCAGCAAGATACAGCAGGCCCTGGACAAGGTGGTCGACGGTCTGGCTGCCGTGTCCGAAGGCAAAATGCCTGAAGGGATAGACCCTTCAATGATGCCCGAGGGCTTCGATCCGTCCAAGTTCGGACTTTGATGGAGTTGTTCCGCCAATATCTTGAAGAAGCAATAGGCCCCGGCAACGCCGCCGTGGCCCTTTCCGCGCTTGGACAGGAGCCTTCGACGGCCATCCGACGGAATCCCTTCAAGGCGCCTTCAGGGGTGTCGCACAGCACCGAAGAAGCCCCGATCCCATGGAACCCGCTTGGACGCATCCTCGCCGATCGCCCCAATTTCACGCTCGACCCCCTCTTCCACGCGGGAGCCTACTATGTGCAGGACAGCTCGGCACAGTTCGTAGGCTATGCCGCCCGGCAGATCATAGGCAAGGGGCGCCCGCTGCGGGTGCTTGACCTTTGCGCCGCTCCCGGGGGCAAGACCACGGACCTGGCAGCCTCGCTGCGGCAGGTCTGCGGCGATGGCTTCCTGCTTGTTGCCAACGAGGTGATGCGCCAGCGTGCTGCGGTCCTCTCCGACAATGTGAGCCGATGGGGAGACCCCTGCGTGGCAGTCACCGGTGCAGATCCGGCTGCATTCGCCACCCTGGAAGGCTTCTTCGACATAATCGTCGCCGATGTCCCGTGCTCCGGCGAGGGAATGTTCCGCAAGGATGCTGAGGCCCTCCGCCAGTGGTCCCCGGACAACGTAGCCCTTTGCGCCGCCCGTCAGAAGCGCATAGTCTCCGACGTCTGGCCCGCCCTCGCCCCCGGCGGCATACTGATATATTCTACCTGCACCTTCAACCGCCTTGAGAACGACGACAACGTCGAGTGGATATCTCAAACCATTGATGCTGAGGTGGTTGACATCGATGCCGATTTCCCCGGCCTGATAAGGACCCGCTATGGAGTCAGCCTTGTCCCCGGCTTTGTCCCGGGCGAAGGCCAGTACTGCGCCGCCCTGCGAAAAAGGGGAGGCGCGGAGTACCGTGTGCATAAGCCCGCAGGAACATATGACAGGAGTTTCAGGGACCTTTTCAGCAGCGATATGCTTTTCACGCGCAAGGGCGAAACGGTCGTTGCCATCCCGGAAGCCATATGCGCCCCTGCCGAGGCCATATCCTTCCTCCGCCCCCTTTCTGCCGGAACCGCAGTGGGGGCCATCAAGGGCCGCGACCTTGTGCCGCATCCGGACCTTGCCCTGTCCATAGCCCTGAGGAAAAGCGCCTTCCCCGTCTTCGAGGCCGACAAGGACCTTGCCCTTCGCTTCCTTCACAGGGACACATTCACGATTGACGCCCCCAGAGGGCTTGTCCTCATAGCATATGACGGCCTGCCGCTGGGCTTTGTGAAGAACCTCGGCAACCGTTGCAACAACCTCCTCCCCAAGGACAGGAGGATAATAATGGATATATGAAAAAAAGAATATTGACCCTTGTCCTGCTTGCAGCAGGAGTTTGCGCCGCGGCCCAGACCACGGCCGACCAGTTCGCCTCGCGATATGCCACCCTTGTCAAGAATGTCGGCGTGGCCGGCGTGGGCGTGGAGACCCTCCTGGACAAGTGGGAGGCGGCATATCCGCAGGACGTCGAGATGAACTTCGCCAAGTTCCTCTTCCATTTTTCCAAGAGCCAGAGCACCGAGGTCGTCCAGAAGTCCAGGAACCGCTATCTCGGTCAGGAACCCCTTATGTCCCTGAAGGACAGCCTCGGCATCCCTGTATATTTCTTCCAGGAGAATGTCTATGACGATGCCGTCTTCGGCCTGGCGCTGCAATATCTCGACAAGGCGATTCAGAGAGCGCCGAACCGTCTGGATATGCGCCTTTACCGCGTCTCGGCGCTTGTCGGCTATGAAAAGGAGAGTCCGGATATGGCCACTTCCGAGCTGCGCGGCCTTATCGACTACAATTTCACCCGAAAGCCCGCCTGGGAATATCCCGGCCTTGAAAGCGTCAGCGCCGAATTCTTCGACGTCAGCATCCAGGAGTATTGCTTCACATTCTTCCGTTACGCCTCCCCGGCCTGCTACGAGGCATTCAAGTCCCTGTCGGAGAAAATGCTGAGCTTTGAAAAGGACAACCCTCTGTTTGTCAATAATATAGGCTCCTACTACCTGGTCTATGCCCACGACAACCGCAAAGCCCTCAAATGCTATAACCAGGTCCTTAAGAAGCACCCGGACGACCTGACCGCCATCAACAACTGCATCATCCTTGCCCGTAACTCCAAGGACGTGAAGATGGAGAAGAAGTATCTACCGATGCTGATCAAATATTCCCCCGACGAAAAAACCGTCGAATCGGCAAAAATCCGGCTCGAAGCCCTCTCGGCAAAAAAATAGCTCCCAGGGGCGCAAAAAAGTCGCAAAAAAGTTTGCGCTTTCCAAAAAAGATTGTACCTTTGCAATCCCGAACAAAAATCGGGTTAATGAAATTCCTCTTTAGCTCAGTTGGTTAGAGCACCTGACTGTTAATCAGGGGGTCGTAGGTTCAAGTCCTACAAGGGGAGCAAAAAGGCGGACGACAGCAATGTCGCCCGCTTTTTCTTAAGGCACATTTGAGATATGGAATACCTGTCAAAGCAGCGATACGACGAGATAGCAGCCGAGTTGAAGCATCTTGTCAACGAGGTTTACCCAAAAGTGACGGAGGACCTTGCGGAGGCGAGCGCCCAGGGGGACCGAAGCGACAATGCGGGATACCGTGAAGCAAGGCGGACGCAGGGAAAGACCATCAGCCGTATCCGTTTCCTGCAGAATGTGCTGGAGCACTCACGCGTTATTGACACTGAGGCCCTCCCCAAGGACAGGGTCAGCCTTCTGAGCACGGTCGAATTCACGAACCTCGCGACAAATGCACGTATGAAGTTCGAGATAGTCAGCCCTCACGAGATGGACCTCGAGGCGGGCAAGATCTCGCTGAAATCCCCGATTGGCGCAGCCCTGATGGGCAAGCGGGTCGGCGAAATCGCCGAGGCCCGCGTCCCCTCCGGCACCCTCCGCCTCAGGATCGACAGCGTCACGCAGGGCTGAAGGCGAATCCGGAGGCAGCGTCAACGCTTATCACAGGGCTGAAGGCGTCCCCGTCGATTATATCTAAGGCCGCCTGAGCGTCACAGGTCGAATTTGATGCCGACCACCTGTGACACCGGAATGCCCTTCCAGCGTCTTCTATGGCACAAACAGCGTCACAGGTCAACGCGCTAAAAATCGACCTGTGACGCTTTTAGTATCAGGATCACAAAGTGGTTTTTTACAAATTCTCAAAAATAGTTGCAGTTGTTATAAAAATGTTATACATTTGCAGTATAAAATATAACACTATGGTAGGAGCAACAACTGTGAAGGTTCAAACAGCCTTCAGATTGGACAAAGATTTGATTAGTCGCCTGAAAGCGAAAGCAAAGAAGGCGAATAGGAGCCTCAATAATTATGTTGAGACTGTCCTTATGGACATTGTCTACGATGAGCCGAACGACGAAACCGTTTCTGCTATTGAAGAGGTTCGTTCCGGCAAGCCGCTTGAAAGATTGGATGTTGATAACCTGGATGATTTTGTAGCGTCCCTTTGATATGTGGGAGATAGTTTATTCTTCAAGGTTCAAGAAGGACTTGAAGCGTTACCAGAACCAGCCTTCAAGAATAACGGCATTGAAAACTGTGCTGAAGCAACTGCGTAAGAAGGGTAGCGTGGCTGCCTCTTACAAGCCGCATATGCTCACAGGCAATTACAAGGACTGTATGGAATGTCATGTCCAGAATGACTTCCTCCTGATATGGATTGATGCAGCCCAACGTCAGATAAAGTTAATCCGTCTTGGTTCACATTCTGACCTTTTCAAGTAGAGGGAGTACACTACGGCGTCACAGGTCGAATTTGATGCCGACCACCTGTGACACCGGAATGCCCTTCCAGCATTGTCAGAGGCATAATCAGCGTCACAGGTCAAAGCGCTAAAAATCGACCTGTGACGCTTGATCATAATTCTTTCAGCCGGTATTTAAATGTAATACCCTATACTCATGGCCTGCGGTTTTGGCGTTTTTTGCTGGCTGCCAGTGCGGCTCGATACTGGCAACCGGCATTTCTGGGCAAAAGTGTCGGCTGGGAGTAGCCTGACGGCGGCGGTTCTGCCCGATTTTTGCAAGGAGTAGGGGAAAACACGTGTGCTATGGCTGATTCAGTAAGAGTTGACAAGTATATATGGGCCATCCGGCTCTTCAAGACCCGCAGTGAAGCCACTGATGCCTGCAAGGGGAACAAGGTGAAAGTGGGCGGCCAGCCCGCCAAACCTTCGCGCGAAGTTAAATCGGGAGACACCATCGAGGTGCGCAAAGGCGCCGTCGTGATGACCTATAAGGTGAAGGCCATTCTCGAAAACAGGGTAGGCGCCAAGCTTGTCCCCGAATATGCCGAAAATCTCACTCCGGAGGACGAACTCGCCAAGATGCACGCCCCGGTGGAGACTTTCTTCGTGCGCCGCGACCGCGGTGCCGGGCGTCCCACCAAGAAGGAAAGACGCGAAATGGACTCCCTGTGGGAATCCATTTCATTCGATGACGAGGACGAGTAAGGACCGCCTTAACTAGATAATACCCAGCAACTTGCTTCGAGACAGCAGGCAGGCGCCGAGGGCGCCGGCCTTGTTGCCCAGTTTGCTCAGGCGCACGGAGGTGTCCTGGCTGACGATGTTGAGCGAGTGCTTGTTGATGGAGCTCTTGATGGGCAGCATCAGGTAGTCCTTCGTGGCGGCGAGGCGGCCACCGATGACCACCAGGTCGGGGTTGAAGATATTGATGATTCCGGCGATGGCACGGCCCAGGCAGTTGCCTATCTCCTCGATCACCTCTATTGTCAGGACATCTTCCTCAAGGGCGGCATCCACTATATTATATAGGGTAATCTCCTGACCCTTGGCATATTTCTTCGTGAGGACGGAACTGCGGCCTTCGGCCAGGCGCTCAAGGATGATCCTGTGCACGGCGGAAGCGGAAGCCCCTGTCTCGAGGCAGCCAACCTTGCCGCACTGGCATATGACGTCGTTATTGAGCATCGGCACGTGGCCTATCTCGCCCGAGTAGCCTGACTTTCCGAAGTAGAGTTTCCCGTCCACTATGAGGCCCATTCCGAGGCCCCAGCTCACGTTGACGAACACCACGTTTTTCTCGTCGGTGCAGCCAGTTAGGTATTCGGCGTAAGTCATTGCACGTGAGTCGTTTTCGATGGTGACGTGAACGCCCAGGAGCTCTGACAGTATGTCTGTCAGGGGGTGGTATTCACCAAGCAGGTAGGTGAAGCTGTAGCCGGTCTCGGAGTTTACGCGGCCCGAGAGGTTGAAGCCGCAGGTGATGACCTGGGAGATGCTCACTCCGGCCTGCCCAAGCTGCTTGCGCACAATCTCGCAAAGGGCCGAGAAGGAGGACTGGGAATTCTCCAGGACAAAAGGGATATCCTCCGCGAAATGCACCAGCGTGCCCCTGAAATCGGTGATGGCCACCGAGATAGTCTTGCGTCCGACATCGACTCCGGCAAGGTAGCCGGCACCGCCGTTGAGGCCGAAGATGCTTGGTCTCCGGCCTCCGGACGTGCCTTGTTTGCCCTTGTCCTGCAGGAATCTCTCTTCGATGAGTTCACCGACCAGCTTGGTTATTGTCGGGATGCTGCTGTTGAGCGCGCGGCTCAGTTCGGCGATGCTTCTGTCATCGCTCATACACAGTCCCAGTATCTTTTTCTTGATGGCGGCGTTCTTGCCGTCGAGGGTTCCCGAGAATGTAGCCATAAGTTATTTCTTTTTCCAGTAAGCCTCTATCTCCTCGAGGGTCATGCCGGTTGTCTCAGGCATAAGCCTCCACATAATGAGAAGGTAGGGGATGCACATAAGTGCGAAGAGCAGGAAGGTGCCTGCGGGGGTGAGGTTCTCGAGCATCCAGGGGGTGAGCTGGCCGATGAGGTAGGTGCCGACCCACAGGGCCATACCGGCGATGCTCATCGCAAGGCCGCGCACGCGGTTCGGGTACATCTCGCTCAGGAGGACGAAGACGACGGCGCAGATGGAAATGGCGGTGCTGAACACATACAGGAGGAAGAAGGTCAGCAGGAAGCCGTTGCCAAGGCCGAGTTCGGCGCCCTTGAAGAAGTACAGGGCGATGGCCAGAAGGCATATGATCATAGAGCTTACGCCCCAGTAGACCAGCTGTTTACGGCCGACCTTGTCGATAATCACGGTGGCGATGATGGTCGTCAGGAAGTTCACCACGCCGACGAGCACGGTGGACAGCAGGGAGACGTCTCCGGTCATTCCGGCATCTTCGAAGATCTTGGGACCGTAGTAGAGGACGGCGTTGACGCCCATAAACTGGCCGAGGATGGCGATTGCGCAGCCGATGAGGACGGCCTTGAATATGCCGGGCTCGAAGATTTCCTTCCAATTAGCCTTCACCTCGCTGCCGATGGAGGCGAGGGTCTCGTCGGCCTGCCTGGAGGCCTCTGCCTCGGTGATATAGATTCTCTGCAGGATGACGGATGCTTCGGCGCCGCGGCCCTTGACCAGCAGCCAGCGGGGGCTCTCGGGGATGAAGAAGATCACCACGAGGAATATCAGGTCGGGAATCAGGTTGCAGCCGAGCATTCCCCTCCAGTACTCGGAGTTGAACATATTGGTCATCAGGGAGCCGCTCACACTTTCGTCTACATTCTTGTATATCAGGAAGTTGACAAGATATGCCAGCAGGAAGCCGAGGGTTATCATAAGCTGGTAGAGGGCCACCAGGGTGCCGCGTTTGCTTGCCACAGAGACCTCGGAGATATACATAGGGGAGACGATGGAGACAACGCCGATACCGAAGCCTCCGAACATACGGAAGACCACCAGCTGGGCGAAGTTGGCCGCCACGGCGCATCCAAATGCGGAGATGCTGAACATAAGGGCGGCGATGAGCATCGTCTTCTTGCGGCCGATGCCGTCGGAAAGTACGCCGGCGAAGAGCACGCCGATGATGGAACCGATGAGGGCGCAGCCCACATACCAGCCCTCCTGGATGGAGTCGAGGGCGAACTGGGTGGTGACGGCCTTGGTGGTTCCGGAGATGACGGCCGTGTCATATCCGAACAGGATGCCGCCGATGGCGGCGACCACTGCCAGGAACACGACATAGCCCATATTCACTTTTTCTTTAGCCATAACTATTTGATATTGAAGTATTCTTTGTAACGGTCATAGAGGTGCCCGGCCTGCAGGTAGGCGGAGTTGGGGCTGAGGAAGTGGGAGAATTCGAAGGTGATGGCCTTGTCGTAGCCGCACCTCTTGGCAGCCTCGAGCTTCATACGGAGCTTGTCGAACTTGATGGGGAAGAAGCGGATGGGCATATCGCGGTCGAAGGTCTCCGCGTTGGTCCAGCACTGCATCCCATAGCGGTCGGCGAGCTTCTTGTTGACGGTGAAGAATGCGTCGAGCTCGTCGTAGTCGATGTGGCCGTCCTGGAAGGCGCAGGCGTCCACGAACTCGTGGATGCCGTCGAATATCTCATTCCATTCCTTCTCGTGCTGGGCTACGGACACGCCGTCGTCCTTGGTGAGCTTTCCGCCCGCCGCTGCGACAGCTTTCTTGCCGTCGATCCAGGGGGAGATGAAGGTCGGCAGGCCGCCGGAGACCTCCTTGCACTGGCGTCCCATCGTGCGGAAGGACTCGATGGCGCCCTTGGTGGCGCGGGAAATCTCGCCGCTGATGTACCAGCCGCCGAAGCTGTCGTACTTGCTGCCGTAGTTCTCCCAGATTTCGTCGATAACATATTTGTTAGACTCCACCTCGTAGCTCATATCGCCTGTGTCCCAGTACTTTCCGGAGTCATACAGGCCGAGCCAGAATTTCATTCCATACTTCTGCGCGAGGCGGCAGAACATATCTATCAGGTCCACTGAAGGCATATAGGCGCCCTTGCCGAGGAGGTACTTGGAAGGGTAGGTGATGAACTTGCGGTAGCCGCAGCGGATGTCGATGACCGTGTCTATGCCTATGGCCTTCATCGCGGCGAAATCCTTGTCCCATTCGGCCTCGCCCCAGTTCTGGTGGGGGATGTCGTGGGAGATTTCGTCGAGGAAGGTGCCGGTGATGGGCAGGGCTTCACCCTTGGGGATTATATACTTGGTTTCCAAGGAGTTGTCCTTGCGGGGCTTGGATGCTGCCGTCAGAACGGGCGCAGCTGCCAGGGCTGCTGCGCCCAGGCCTGCGGCCTTGAGGAACTGTCTTCTGTTTTCCATTGCTATTTCAGTTTGAAATATTCCATATATCGGTCATACAGATGGCCGGCCTGCAGGTAGGCAGACTGGGGGCTGATGAAGTGCGAGAACTCGAATGTTATGGCCTTCTCGACCCCGCATCTCTTCGCGGCTTCGAGCTTCATGCGGAGCTTGTCGAACTTGATGGGGAGGAACTTGATGGGCATATCGCGGTCGAAGCTTTCGCAGTTGGTCCAGCTGTGGATGCCCCATTTGTCGGCGAGCATCTTGTTCACGGAGATGTAGTCCTCGATCTCGTCGTAGTCGTTATATCCGTCCTGGAAGGCGCAGGCGTCGACGAATTCGTGGATGCCGGAGAATATCTCGTCCCAGTCGCGCATATGCTCCTCGATCCTGGGATTCTCGGCACGGCGCAGCTGGGCGGACTGGGCGGAGACGCCCTTGATGCCTTCGATGATGGGGGAGATGAAGGTCGGGAGGCCGCCGGAGAGGTCCTTGCACTGCTTGCCGAGCTGGCGGTAGCCGTCGATGGCACCCTTGGAGGCGCGGGAGATTTCGTAGCTGAGGTACCAGCCCTTGAAGCTCTTGTAGTGGCCGTAGCGCTCCCAGAGCTCGTCGATTATGAACTTGTTGATTTCGATTTCGTTGTTGTAAACGCCTGTGTACCAGTATTCATCGGAGTCGTAAAGGCCTATGTACAGGGCCATTCCGTGCTTTTCGGCAAGGCGGCAGAACATATCCACAAGGTCGACCGAGGGCATATAGTAGCCACGCTTGAGAAGATAGGGCGAGGGGTAGGTCATGAACTTGCGGAGGCCGCAGCGGATGATGATGACCGTGTCGATGCCCATCGCTTTCATATACTGGAAGTCCAGGTCCCATTCGGCTTCGCCCCAGTTCTGGTGGGGGATGTCGGTGGATATTTCGTCGAGGAAGGTGCCGGTGATGGGGACGGCGTTGGCCTTTTCCACTATCAGGGTGCTTTCAAGGCCGGTTTTTTTCCTGACGGGGTCGGAGCAGGAACCCAGTACCGGTGCTGCCGCCAGCGCCGCTGCTCCCAGTCCGGCCGTTTTCAGAAATTGTCTTCTGTCAGTCATATAGTATTGGTTTTAGTTTGTTGCCTTGCATCTCTGAAAGAAGGAACTGTCTCTTGGGCCCCTCCCTCTGACATGGCCGAGGGTGGCCATGGGTTTAGGGTAGAGACAGTTCCTTCTTCCAAAAAGTTATCCAGAAGGCAAATATAAAAAATGTCGGGGAGAATTCCGATAGAAAAAGTTGAAAAAAATGAAATAAAAAAGATGATTTATGAAAAATTTTTAAAAATATTGGTTTTGTAATGAAATTTTGTTACATTTGTGCAATATTGGGAATTGTGTTATATGCGTAGCATATTTTTTATGGCAGCGGCTCTTGTGCTTCTCTCCTGCTCGGGAGGGAACGAAACCCTGTCATATGCGTTCCCGGACCAGCCTGAAGGCTCCTCGCAGGAGGTGACATCCGGCGATCCGTCGCAGGAGTTCTCTTCCTCGGAGGACCCTTCGGATGAGCCTCAGCCCCAGGACCCTTTCGTGGATGCTCCCAAGGGCAAGCGCTGCTTCATTTGGGTCGATTCGTATGCCAATATGTATGAGCTGGCCAACAGCGAGGACAACATACGCCGCGACCTGCGCAAGGCTGCGGACTGCGGTTTTACGGACATCGTCGTGGAGGTGCGTTCCTCTTCCGGAGGCCTTTTCTACAAGAGCGATAACAGCGACCCTGTCAAATGGCTCAGCGCCTATCGCGGCTCGGACTATATCAAGATAACCCGCACGGCGACTTTCGACTACCTTCAGGCATTCATCGACATCGGCCACGAGCTTGGCCTGAGGGTGTATGCCGCCTTCCAGACCTTCTGCGGCGGCTTCACCAGCAGCTGGGGCTCCACCGGCCCGGTCTATGACCACCCCGAGATGCAGAAGATGGTCACGGTGCTCAACACCGCGTCGGGCCTTAAGAGTATGATGGACGTCACGACGGCCGAAACGTCGGAGACTTTCATCAAGTTCCTCAATCCGGTGGACCCTGACGTGCAGGACTATCTGCTTGCCCAGCTGCGGGACCTTGCGGCATATTCCGCCACCGGCCTTGACGGCATAATCCTCGACCGCGGGCGTTTCTATGGCTACCAGTCAGATTTTTCCGACCTGACCCGAGCTGAATTTGAAAAGTACATAGGCAAGAGCGTCGACAAATGGCCCGATGACGTATGTCCTCCCGGCTGGGGCTTTGACACCGCCGCAAAGACCGTGGTGGAAAGCCTCCCTTCGCCGCTTCCTCCCTATCACCTTAAGTGGCTTGAATTCAGGGCCAAGGTCATTCGCGATTTTATGGAGAAGGCCCGCCAGACGGTTAAGGAAGTGGACCCCGGCCTTGATTTCGGAGTCTATGCGGGCGGCTGGTATTCAAGCTATTACCCCAACGGAGTCAACTGGGCCAGCCCCCGGTATGACCCCTCGAAGGAATTCAGCTGGGCCACTGCCTCCTACAAGGACTATGGCTATGCGGACCTTATGGACGTGCTGATAATAGGCGCATATGCCCAGGCCTGGGCCGTGTGGGGCGAGACCGAATGGACGATGGAAGGCTTCTGCACCCTTGCAAAGAAACGCGTGATGGGTGCGGCCGGCCTGCTTGTGGGCGGCCCCGACGTGGGCAACTGGGACCCCTCGGACATAGTTCCCTTCGAGGACGAGTGCCAGGACATCGCCACGAGCGTGACGGTGTGCGGCGCCATTATGGATGCATATTTCCTGTTCGATATGTGCCACCTGCGCATCAGCGACCAGTGGAAATATGCCAGGGAAGGAATTAACAACTATAATAACCAACAATAACCATTTTTTTATGAAGTATCGTGTATTAGCTGCACTCCTGGCAGTGTTCACCTGCTTCGAGGCTTTCGCCCAGAACGTGACGGGAACCGTTACGGACGAGGAGGGAGAGCCCCTGGTGGCCGTGACCGTTATGATCAAGGGCACCCGCAATATGGTGATGACCGGCTCCGATGGCCGCTACACCATTGCCGCAAAGCAGGGAGATGTCCTGGAGTTCTCCATGATCGGTATGAAGACGCTGACCCTCAGGGTAGGGTCCGGACAGCGTCTTGATGCCGTGCTGGAAACAGATTCAACAATGCTGGAAGACGTGGTCGTCATCGGCTACGGCACCCAGAAACGCCAGAGCATCACCGGCGCCATCTCCAAGGTGGACGGTGACAAGCTGGCCAAGGCCCCGGCGCAGACAGTGACCAACATGCTGGGCGGCGTTGTTCCGGGAGTCATCTCCTACCAGGCCTCCGGCGTGCCGGGCGGTGACGGTTCCACCCTGCTCATCCGCGGTAGCGGAGTCAAGGCCATCGTGGATGGAGTCGAGCGTTCCATCGGCGATCTCGACCCGAATGAAATCGAGAGCATTTCCGTGCTGAAGGATGCTTCCGCCACTGCTATATATGGTTTCGACTCCGGCGCCGTCATCATCATCACCACCAAGAGGGGAGACAACCAGGCGTCCCGTGTTACCTACCACGGCTCGATGACCTTCTCCTCCAACGCCATGAACCTCGAGCTTCTTGATGCCCGCCAGTTCGCGACGTATTACAACATCGCCCGCCTTATGGACGGAGACCCCGAGGTCTTCACAGCAGCCCAGGTGGAAGCGATGTACAACGGCGACGATTCCGACGGCTGGGGCAACACCAACTGGTACAAGGAAGTCTTCGGAGTGGGCCAGACCCAGAACCATTCGGTTTCGGTGACAGGTGGTAACGACAAGATAAACTACTTCGCCACAATAGGTTACTATGACCAGCAAGGTAATGTGAAAGGCTATTCCCACGGCCGCATCAACCTCCGTTCCAACGTGGAGGCCAAGGTCGGAAAGAATGTCACCCTGAACGTCGGCCTGCTGGGAAGGTTCACCACCACGAAGAGGGCTGCCATCACGGCGGATCCGGATGATTCCAACCATATAGGCATAATGCTGATGCGCATCCATCCCTATGTGCCCAAGACCTTCGACGGCCTGCCCACCGCAACCTACACCGGCAGCGAAGTCAACACGATTTCCGGCTATCTCGACGGTTCCGGAGGTTATGGACTCTCCCGCGGCAACGTCTTCCAGGGCAATGCCTCCCTTCGCTATGACGCTCCCTTCCTCAAGGGTCTTTCCGCCAAGGCCATGATAGCGTATGACATGACGAATGCCTATTGGAAGAGTGTCGCAAAGCCTTTCAATGTCTCGATAGCCACCCTGCCCACTTCGATAGAGCAGGACACAGGCCCCCTCCACGGCATTTCCTACGCCAAGGTGAACGGTTTCAAATGGCTCGGCCAGATGACGGTGGGTGAGGGATATGGCATGACGGAGAATTTCGTGACCAACTTCGACGTCGAGTTCAACCGCACCTTCGGAAAGCATGAAGTCGGACTGATGGCCCTTATGGAAACCCGCCATCAGGAATACAACGGCTTCAGCGGCACCGGCTACGGATTCGACATCCCTGCACTGACCGACCTGCAGTTTGCTAACGACAAGACCAACAATGCAGTGAGCGGCTCATCCAGCCACTATAAGTCAATGGGTTTCGCCTACCGTGCCTCATACAACTACGACAACAGGTACATGGCGGAATTATCCGGACGTTACGACGGTATCTACACATTCTACGGCAGCACCCGTCCCTGGGGCTTCTTCCCGGCAGCATCCATAGGCTGGAGGCTCGACCGTGAGCCCTGGTTCAACGCCCCTGCCGTCGATTTGCTGAAGTTCCGTTATGGAACCGGTCTGCAGGGCACCACGTCCGGTGTCGCGGCCTACACCTATGCCGACCTGTTCAACCTTATCAGCAACGCTGCCGTCATCGGCGGCAAGACCACCTCGGTGCTCGCAACCGCCAATCCGGGAGACCCGGACCTCACCTGGGCCAAGACCTGGGCCAACAACTTCGGCGTCGATCTGAACATGTGGGGCGGCAAGCTCCGCTTCGAGGGAGATATCTTCTACAAGTATCTCTACGACATGATCGCCGGCAACAACGGAGAATACCCGGCCTCATGGGGCGGCCGTTATCCTACGGCCACCAACGTCAACAAACAGGACCATGTCGGTTTCGACTTCCTGCTCGAGCACCGCAACAGGATACAGGACTTCACCTATGGCGTGCAGGTCGTCGGTTCCCACGTGCGCCGCCGCTGGCTCTACTATTCCAACGACGCCCCCAACTGGCCTGACTACTGGAAGCTCACCGGCAAGGAAGTCGGTTCCGTCATAGGGTTCGTGGCCCTGGGCCTCTTCCAGAGCCAGGAAGAGATCGACGAGTCCCCGACCATCCCCGGTTCCACCGCGAAGCCCGGAGATATAAAATATCTGGACCGCAACGGTGACGGCAAGATCACCTACGACCAGGATATGGGTTACGTGGGCAAGTCCGTCTATCCCAAGTATGAAGGCGGTCTGAACATAGACCTTGGCTGGAAGGGCTTCGACCTGACGATGCGCTGGACCTATGCCTTCGGACGTGACGTCGCCCTCACTGGTGTATATACCTCCAGCGGCAGCGCCGGCGTCCAGGACAACACGGCCTACACCAAGCCCTTCTACCATAGCGGAAACTCTCCGCTCTACCTGATGGAAGGCACGTGGAAAGACCCTGACGTCGTGCCCGGCGTGGACAACAGCAATGCCCGTTTCCCCCGTCTGGCTATCAACACGACCAACAACAACGCCTACTCCTCCACCTGGTGGTATGAGAATGGCAACTACCTGAGGCTCAAGAATATGCAGATTGGTTACAGCATCCCGACCAATATCCTCCGCAGGATCGGTTTCCGTTCCTGCAGGGTCTATCTCGAGGGCACCAACCTCCTGACATTCAGCCGTCTTACCAAGTATAACATCGACCCTGAAATGCCTTCCGTCAACAACGGCTACTATCCTCAGCAGAGGCTTATGGGATTCGGTGTGGATGTCTCATTCTAAAGCATGAAGGATATGAAAAGAATAATGATACTCGCAGCCCTGGCGTTCGCATGTGCCTCCTGCACGAAATATCTTGAGACGACCCCTACCGACAAGGTGTCCGATATCCTCGTGTCGTCCGATACCCAGTATATGGACCTTTATGTCAACAGCTTCTACACCGTGCTGCACGACTATGGCCAGTTCGGCGGCGTCCAGTTCAACAGCAATATGACAGAGGGCCTCACGAACTCCCTCAAGTATGGCTCTCCCACCCCCGGCGGCCACTACGGAGATTCGAACAACTATATCTTCAACCCCAAAATGATAATGCCTTCCGGAAGCCTGCTCGACGTGTGGGGCACGACCTACAACAAGATCCGCAGGATCAACGAGTTCCTGGTGTCGATGGGCAAGTATTCCAAATTTGATGCTGCCACGAACACCCTCTACGAGGCACAGGCACGCTTCTTCAGGGCATATCTTTACTTCCAGCTTGCCAAGCGCCACTGCAACGGCAACCAGGGAGGAGTGATCCTCTATGAGGACATTAACTTCGTCAAGGACAAGGAGCACGCCACCGAGGCCCAGACCTGGGACTTCATCGAGGCCGACCTCGAGTTCGCGGCAAAGAACCTCCCCAAGAAGTGGAATGCCGAGAACGACGGCCGTGTGACAAGGTATATGGCATATGCCCTCCTCTCCCGCATCGAGCTCTATGCCGAGCGTTGGCAGAAGGCGGAGGTTGCCGCGGACAGCGTCATCCTGCGCGGAGGCTATTCCCTCGTCGCCGATTATGCCGACTCCTGGAAGGGCAATAACTCCGAGGCCATCATCCAGTTCAAATATGACCCCGTCAACAAGCTGTCCCATCAGCACGAAATCTACCACGTCCCCTTCGGCGACTTCACCCGCATCGAAGACACCGAAATCGGTGGCACGGCAGTGCCTACGCAGGAAATGGTGGAGGAATATGAGGACAAGAACGGCAACGTCGTGGACTGGAGCGCCTGGCACGTGGCCGGCCCCGTGGCCACCCGTCCTCCGTATGAGAACCTCGAGCCCCGCTTCGCCGCCACTGTGCTTTACAATGGCTGCACCTGGAAGGGCAACAAGATGGACATCACCGAAGCCGGCCAGTTCGGCCGCTTTATGAACTACCGCGCCGACAGTTACCCCAACGGCCGCACCGTGACCGGCTACTATATGCGTAAGTTCCTCACCTGCACTACCGATGAAGAGTTCAAGACCCTCGACATCACCAACGGCAAACGCGGCGGAGCCACCTGGGTCGAGATGCGTCTGGCGGAAGTCCTGCTCAACAGGGCCGAAGCGAGGATGCACACAGGCGGAGACGCCCTCGAGGACATCAATGCCGTCCGTGCCAGGGTAGGTCTTCCTGCCAGGTCCGGCCTCACCGGAGATGCCCTTTCCGCAGCACTGCGTCACGAAAGGAAGGTAGAGCTTGCCTATGAAGGCCACCTGTGGTGGGATATGCGCCGCTGGAAACTGGCCGACAAGGAGTATAACGACTACCGTTGCCACGGCCTCAAGCCCGCCGGCACGGAAGGCAGCTACACCTTCGAATATGTGGATTGCGACGGTCAGGACCGCAAGTTCCCCGCCAGGCTCTACATCCTCCCCGTCCCCAACTCTGAGACCAACGTCAACGTTGCTATTACCCAGTATCCCGAATGGCTGTAAAAGATGCAAGATATGAAAAAGATACTTATATACATTCTGGCAGCAGGGGCTCTTCTTGCCTCCTGTAAGCCTACGGAGATCCTCCCCACGACGGACGCCAGCACCGGCCAGCCCCTCGTCAACGATCCCATCACCAGCGTCACGGCGTATGTGACGATCAACGGCATCGCGGGCGAATTCACGGGATATCCGGATGAGGACGGCAACATCGAGATTGTGTTCCCGTACTACTTCCCTGTCGAGAGCGATTACAAGGTGACATCCTTCTTCCTCGAGGATGCCAGGGTTATGGCAAACCTCGCGAGCAATGTAGTGATCAAGGAAAAACTCTTCCGCCTGGACCTCAACCAGGAGACTCTGATCCACGTTACGGACCAGCTTAAGAAGGAGAGGGAGTATCTCATCTACGGTGTAATCAAGCACCTGGACCTCAAGGAGATATTCGACGTGAAATACACCGTCAGCGAGAAGGAATTCTATAAGGCTATCGTCAAGGACGGCACCATTATGATTCCTTACACCGGCACCCTGCCGGACGGCGTCCTCACATTCTCCCTTTCTCCCCACGCCTCCGCCAAGAAGGCTGACGGCAGCCCCCTGCGCCCCGGAGACACGGTCAATTTCGACGCCGAGACTTTCATCACTGTCGTAGCCGACGACGGCTCCGAGCAGAAGTACCCCGTCTTCAAGGGTGAGCCGGAGAAGTTGGACAAGGGCCTGAATCCCGATCCCGATTTCGTGAGCTATATGTTCGCCCGCAAGCTCAACAGCGAGGTGGGAATCACCAAGAATGATGCGACTTCCGCCCTTGCGGTGAGCGGCGACTACCTTGTCATCAACACCAGGGGCGAGGACCTTGTCGTGCTCGACCGCTTCACCGGCGCAAACGTGGGCACTATAGCCCTCCCGGACGAAGTCAAGAAAGGCAAGGCAGGAGATGGCGGAGAAGACTACCGCAACTTCTGTATGACTTCCGATGACGACGGCAATATCCTGATAGTCAACCGCGTCGAGTGGAAGTATGGAGATGCCGACGCCGGCATTCCCGGCAAGTGGAAAGACCTTGGCGAGGTGAAGATATGGAAGATTGACGATATCAATTCCGCTCCCGTGGAATACATCACCTGGCCTATCAGCGAGGAGAACTACGGCCTCGTCTTCGGCCGCAGGATTTCCGTCACCGGCTCCCTGGATTCCGACGCCGTCATAGTGGTTCCCTGCAACTCCCAGCCCACCGGCGCCTTCTACCGCTGGACCGTAAAGGGCGGAGAGCTGGTGGACACCAAGCCCGAATGGGTCAGTGTCGCCGAGAGCGGTTTCACCTGGAACTACGGCAACGTGGATATAGTCCATATGGATGCCGATCCTTCCTCCGACTTCTTCGCACTGGGTTATTCCGACACTTCCAGGAAGATAACCTGGTTCAACGGAAGGAACAACTCCATCAAGAAGCAGACCGAGCTCCTCGACGTGAACTATGTGGGCAACGCCCTTGACCTGTATAAGTTCAACGGCACCAATTACCTTGCCGCCACCCAGCTCAATTCCTTCACCTGGGGCCGCTGCGACTTCGTCTACCTGTTCGACCTCACCCTCGAGGCCTCCTTCGAAGGCGAAGTCAACCCTCAGGGCTCGATGGGCATAACCGATCCGCTCTGTCCCGCCCTCATCTGGGAGGATATCTCCGGACAGTGGGGTCCCCACGCCCTTGAATATGTCGCAGACGGCTATTCCAATGCCAACCACTGCGCCGACGTCATTATGGCAGGCTCGGATTCCGGCTACTATATGTACCTGTACTTTATGTTCTGCAACGGCTATGTGGTCGGCGTCCAGTTCGACTGCATCAACAGGGGAGGTGAATGATGAAGAAATTCTCCCTGTTAGCATTGCTTTCCGTGCTCCTGCTGGGCTGCAAGCCCTCGCACGAGGCTAATATCTCCTATATATTTCCCGAAGGACCCGGCGAAGACGCTTCGCTGAGTCCCGGGGAATCGGCCGACCCTTCAGGGGAGGAGCCTTCCGGTGAAGATCCTTCGGGAGAAGACCCTTCCGGCGAAGAGTCACTCGACCCTTCGGTATCGAAGGTCCCCTGCTGGATATGGATTGACTCCTCGGCCAACTTCCCTGATTTCTCACAGGGCGAGGAAATAATCCGCCGCGACCTTGAAAAGGCCGCCGACGCCGGCTTCACCCACATCATAGCCGAGGTGCGTCCCACTACCGGCGACCTGCTTTTCTCCAGCAGCCATTGCCAGCAGGTGGAATTCCTCGGAGCCTGGACCTCAGGAGGTTACAAGAAGATAGCCTGGGACCAGTCGTTCGACTATCTGGCCACATTCATAAAGGTGGGCCACGAACTGGGCCTTAAGGTCTTCGCCGGTTTCAACACCTTCGTGGCCGGCCGCAGGACCTCCTTCGGTGACCAGGGCATAGTCTTCCGTGACACCAAGATGGCTGCCCTCGCAACGACCCAGAACACCAAGGAAGGCCTCCTGAACGCCCTTGATGTCTCCGGGGAGAATGAGATATTCTTCAACCCCGTCCACGAGGGCGTGCAGGAATATCTGTGCAACCTCCTCAAGGACCTTGCCGCATATGAAGGCCTCGACGGCATCATCCTCGACCGCGGCCGTTTCCAGGGCTGGCGTTCCGATTTCAGCGACTACACCCGCGCCAAGTTCGAAGTGTACATCGGCAAGACCCTGTCCGCCTGGCCGGAGGATGTCCTCCCCAAGGGCTACAAGTGGAATGACGACTGGGGCAACGGTGTCCCGAGCCCCGTCCCGCCGCAGTACAAGAAGTGGAACGAGTTCAGGGCCAAGACCATACACGATTTTATGGTCAAGGCGCGCGAGGCCGTCAAGGGCGTCAATCCCGACGTTGCATTCGGCGCATATGTAGGCGGCTGGTATGGCTCCTACTATGAGAACGGAGTCAACTGGGCCAGCCCCGAGTTCAACACTTCAGCCAGCTACCCTTCCTGGGCGAGCACGGCCTACAAGGACTTCGGTTTCGCCGACCATATGGATGTCCTGCTCATCGGCGCATATGCTTCGCCCAAGAGCATCTATGGCTCCAACGAGTGGACTATGCAGGGCTTCTGCAAACTGGCCTTCCAGAAGGTCAAGCACGCGTGCCCGGTCTACGGCGGTCCCGACGTGGGCAACTGGAGCACCGACGGCGTGTCCAAGACTCAGGAGTATGAGGCTGTCCAGAAATCCGTTACCGCCTGCGCCAACGAGTGCGACGGCTATTTCCTCTTCGATATGATCCACCTCAAGCAACAGCCCAACAAGTGGAAATACGTCAAGCAGGGAATAGAAGACTTGAACAATCAGTAATAACCATAAACATAACACTTTATGAAAAAAATCCTTTACATTTTCGCTGCTCTGCTCGCAGGGGTCGTCATCTCCTGCAACTCCAAGGAGCAGACAACCGCAGGAGAGATCACGCTCACCTCAAGCGACATGGAAAGAGTCGATGTCGCAGGCGGTGAAATCACGATCTCCTTCAAGTCTACTACTGCCTGGCGCGCAAGCGTTTCCGCAGAGGCCAAGGACTGGATCAAGGTGAAACCCGCCCAGGGCGAAGCCGGCGACCAGACCGTCAAAGCTACGGTAGCATCCAACGGCACCACCGATATCCGTTTAGGTACCATTACCATTTCCACTACTGACGGCAAGAAGGTTTCCGTCAGCGTCTCTCAGAGTGCCTTAGGCTCCTTCGGTATCTCCAAGACAAAGATCAAGGATGTTCCCGCAGAGGGTGACGAGATCACGGTCCTGGTGATGACCAACGTTGACTGCACCGCCCAGAGCAAGGTGGACTGGATTGAGGTCGTCCCTCCCACAAAGGCCGTTCCCGAGGTTTCATTCCTTCTCAAAGTGGCTCCCAATAAACTTGTTGAAGCCCGTGAAGGTGTAGTTGAATTTAGTGCCGGAGGCTTTGATCCTGTCCCTGTCACTGTCTCCCAGGTGGCATTCGAGCCGGTCATAACAATCACTGGTCCCAATGTGATGCCCAAGGAAGGTGGTGAAATCCGCCTCCAGGTGGAAAGCAACGTGGAATGGACCTGCTATGCCGACGAGGTTGAGGATGTCTATATCGATGTCGAGGCCGACGGCGACGAAGTCGTGCTCACTATGGATCCCAACGAGGGCCTCGAGTCCATCAATTTCAGTGTTTACGTCGCAGCTGTCGATTATGATGGCATAGTGGCCACCCACGCCATCCGTCAGGACGGCATCGCCGACATCAAGTTCAATGTCAGTCTCCTGGATATGGGCTTCGAACCCGGTTCCAGTTCAGCCCAGAAGAGGCTGCGTCTGGCCTGGGACGGCAGCAGGATGCTGGTCAGCACCCAGGATCTCGTAGTCGAAGTCAATCCCGAGACGGGAGAGAAGATGGGCGAGATTGATCTCGGAGAAGTCCCTCACCTGTCAGTGGCCAGCGACGATGCAGGCAATATCGCCTACTTCTCCCAGTATGCCGAAGGTGAAACCGTCGATATGTATGTCGGTAAGGGTGTCGGTTCGGAACCCGAACTCTTTGCTTCCATCCCCGACGGGGTTGCAGGAACCCTTGCCAACTTCCGCGTTGCAGGAGACCTTTACGGAAAGGCCGTTCTCACCGCTATTGCAGTGACCAGTCCTACGGGCGGTCCTACCAATATCGTAATGGTGGATTTCGACGGAGGATCGATATCCGGAACTCCTCAGGTCCTTATAGCACCTCTGCCCGGAATGTGGAGCCCTTACTACGGAATAGCCCTTCCTTACGGCACTTCTTCCGCTGACGGTGCATTCTACACAGGCTATGCCGGCAGCAGGAATCTCTATTATTCAAGCACTTACGCTGAAGGTAGCTGGAAGGAGGTGATTGATCTGGCCAACGCCGGAAACGAAAATGGCACCGGCCTGGATATGGCAGTGATGGGCGGCAAGAAGTATCTTGCAGTCGGCGTCAGCGCATTCTTCTCCTGGAGTAACACGCGCCTTGAAATCTACGACGTGACCGATCCTGAGGATTGCAAGCAGCTTGTTTCCCTTGGAGAACCTCTTCGCAGGGCAGCATACACCGAGGCATATGGCTCCGGAGATGTAATCCTCCTGCCTGGTTCCGATGGCAAGTCCCTTGTGGTCTACTTCGCAGAACTCGGCCGCGATTCCTTCGCTAAAGTGGAAATTCCTCTGTAATGATTAATTCACGGCGGTCGCCTTCGGGCGGCCGCCGCCTAAAACCGATAACCAATATGGCAAATGTAGATTTTGGGTCGATGGCCAAGCGCTATCGCAAAGAACTCCTCGAGAACGTGCTCCCTTTCTGGCTCGAGAAGTCCCAGGACAAGGAGTACGGCGGCTATTTCACCTGCCTTAACCGCGACGGAAGCGTGTTCGACACGGACAAGTTCGTCTGGCTGCAGGGCAGGGAAGTGTGGATGTTCTCAATGCTCTACAACAAGTTCCAGAAGAATCCCGAATGGCTCGACTGCGCAGCCCACGGGGCAAAGTTCCTCAAGGACCACGGCTGGGAGGGCAAATATGACTTCTACTTCTCCCTGACCCGTGAAGGAAAGCCTATAATCCAACCTTACAATATTTTCTCCAACACCTTCGCCTGTATGGCTTTCGCACAGTATGCGGAGGCCACCGGCAGCGAGGAATATGCCGACCTGGCAAAGAAGACCTTCGACCGCATCCTCGAGCGTCGCACGAACCCCAAGGGCCAGTGGAGCAAGGGATATCCCGGCACCCGTCCGATGAAGGACTTCGCCCTTCCGATGATCATATGCAATATGGCCCTCGAAGTGGAGAAGATAATCGACAACCCCGAACTGATGGACAAGACCATCGAGGAGTGCCTCCACGAGGTGCTCGACGTCTTCTACCAGCCCGACCTTGGCGTGATGGTGGAGAACCTGGCTCCGGACGGCAGCCTCATAGACTGCTTCGAAGGCCGCCGCATCAACCCCGGACACGACCTCGAGGCCCTGTGGTTCCTGATGAACCTGGGCGTCCGCCTCGGCCGTAAGTCCCTGATTGAGAAGGCCACGGAGATTGCCCTTCGCGTAATCGACTACGGCTGGGACAAGGAATATGGCGGACTGTTCTACTTTATGGACCGCAAGGGCTACCCGACCCAGGAGCTCGAGTGGGACCAGAAGCTCTGGTGGGTCCACCTGGAGTCTTCCATCGCTATGCTCAAGGGCTACCAGCTCACCGGCAACGAGAAGTGCCTGGAGTGGTTCCTCAAGCTGGACGACTATATGTGGAAGCACTTCAAGGACACCGAGTATCCCGAGTGGTATGGCTACCTGAACCGTCGCGGCGAGGTCCTGCTGCCGCTTAAGGGCGGCAAGTGGAAGGGCTGCTTCCACGTCCCCCGCGGCCTCTACCAGATCGGCACAATGCTCGAAGAAATTGCAAAATAGTTAAAAGCGGAATGATGCGCATCATTCCGCCAAAGGATAGTATGAAGAAATTATTGCTGTTGATGTCGGCCGTCCTGGCGTTTTCGTGCGCCAGGACGACTGATGTCCTTATAATAGGCGGCGGGGCCAGCGGCACCGCGGCAGGCATTCAGGCGGCAAGGATGGGCATCAAGACGGTCATTGCGGAAGAATCCACGTGGCTGGGCGGAATGCTCACCTCGGCAGGCGTCAGTGCCGTGGACGGCAACTACCGTATGCGCAGTGGCCTTTACGACGAGTTCGTGGATGCCCTCGTGGACCATTACGGGAGCCTCGGTGCACTCCAGAGCGGTTGGGTCAGTCACGTGCTTTTCGAGCCCCACGTGGGCGATGCCATTTTTAAGCAAATGGCTGAGCTTCACGATCTTGATATCCTCTATGAAACCAGCTTCGTCAGCGCGAAGAAGATTTCCGGCGGATGGAAGGTGATGCTCCTCCAGGATGGTAAGAAGGTCACCTACAAGGCCCGCATCCTTATCGATGGCACCGAGCTCGGTGACGTGGCAAAGGCCGTCGGCGTGCCCTACAGCATCGGTATGGATGCCCGTTCGGACACAGGCGAGGCGATTGCGCTGGAGCAGGCCAACGACATAGTCCAGGACCTTACGATGTGTATGATCCTCAAAGACTATGGTCCCGGGGCGGACAAGACCATCGAAAAGCCCGAGGACTATAACCCCGAGCTTTATTACAACTGCGCCATCAATCCTCACAATGTCAACTACATAGAGGAGGACGGCAAGCGGATGAAGGCCGACACGAAGCAGTCCATATGGGACACCCATATGATGCTGACCTACGGCAAACTCCCCGTCACTTCGGGCGGAGCCAAGTATATGATCAACTGGCCTGTGGATGCCAACGATGTCTATGTCAACATCGTTGATGCAACGCCGGAGCGCCGCAAGGAGGCCCTCGACAGCTGCAAGCGCATCTCCCTGGGCTTCCTGTATTTCCTCCAGACCGAGCTGGGCAGGCCCAACCTCGGCCTTGCGGATGACGAATTCCCCACGCCGGACCTCCTGCCTTTCATTCCTTATCACCGCGAGTCCCGCAGGATAGACGGAATGGTGCGCTTCACGATGGATGATGCGGCCGAACCGTTCCGTAACAACCTCTACCGCACGGCCCTTGGCAGCGGCACCTATCCCGTTGACCATCACCACTATAGGAACCCCGAGTGGATGAAGATTCCTCACCTTTACTTCTATCCCATCCCGTCCTTCGGCCTTCCCGCCGGAGTCGTGCTGCCTAAGGAAGTCAAGGATTTCATAGTGGCGGAGAAGTCGGTCTCCGTGACCAACCTCATCAACGGCACCACACGCCTTCAGCCCGTCGTCCTCCAGATAGGACAGGCTTCCGGCGCTCTGGCCGCGCTCGCCGTCCTCAAGGGCATACAGCCCCGCGAGGTCTCCGTGCGTGACCTTCAGGATGTGCTTCTTGAAGCGGGGATGTATATAATGCCCTACAATGACCTGGACAATGACGATCCGCGCTTTGCCGCAGTCCAGCGCATAGGTGCAACCGGCATCCTGCGCGGCGAAGGCAAGCCCATCGCCTGGGAGAACCAGACCTGGTTCCACATAGATGATGATCTGCTTGCAGGTCAGGTGTTTGCGCAGGACTATTACGATGGCGTCAAGGTGACTCCGGACCTTCCCGACGGCCGCGTCTCGGTTGCCTCCGCTCTGGAGTTCGTCTCCAAGGTCTCCGGCAAGACAGTCACGGAAAGCGACCTCTCCGCGCTCGGCATCAGGGTCGCCGGCCCGGCCTCGGCTGCTCCCGCAGCATCCGCCTCTGCGCCTGACTCTGCTACTTCCGCCGCCGCTCAGGCCGTCACCTCCCGCCCGATCACCCGCTGCGAGTTCGCCGTCCTGCTCGACGCCCTCGCCGACCCCTTCCACGCCTTCCCCGTCGACTGGAACGGCGACCTGATCCGCTAGAGCGTTCTTGCGAACTGCTTGAATCTCAGTGTTTTACAAGGAAGTCCCTGCCTCAATCGAGATAGGGACTTCCTTGTAAAATGATGGTCGTCAGCAAGTTCCTTAGAACGCCCCGAACCGCCGGCATCCCCACCGAGCAATGGGACCTTGCACGAAAATGGTCCAAAAACAGCAAGGTCCCCCCTGCGTCCTAGACGTCAGGCAACAGGGGGCTTGGTTCGACTGCTTGTGGTTGGATAATTGTAAAATAATTCTTATAATTGCGGAAATATTTAAAAGAGGATATATGAAAACGAACTTAACCCTCCTGTCTGCTATCGCGGCCGGGATTATGTGCTTGGTTTCCTGCCAGCCAGAGATGCATTATTACACTACTTATATGTATGAAGCCAAGCTGACCGTCAACTACGGAACAAGCGCGGATGTTACCAGCGTCGGGGAGCAATTGAAATCTGCCTTGAACAATGGTGCGGCTATATTCTCTCCGGCTGACGAGACGATAAAAGCGAGCTGCGCCGCCATCCAGAAAAGATATCAGGAGGGCAAGGTGAACAGCGTGTATTTCAAGTACGTTATCTATAAACACACACAAAACTCGGCCTCCGATCAATCTCCGCAGGTCGAGGAACTTGCAGCATATGAATTCGGAGAGGCCCTTAACAAGCCCTACGCTTTTTATGTCTATGTAAGTGACATCACGGACGCGAGGGCACGCTTAAGGGAGTTCAGGGGCAAAATTGATGACGAGCTCTATAAGGAATGCGGTCAGCTTCTTTTAGGTATTGAAACCGCCTTTTCCAAGTTGTTTGAACCTTTCTCGGGCCTTCCCTACGAGGTCACCGATGATAATGACAAAAAAATAAAGGAGGCTGCAGACGACCTGTTTGACGAGTACTCCTCCAGGAAGAATGGCGTCATATTTACCTACATCGTAGCCCGTAAGGACGTCCGTACTCTGGAAGCCACGGAACTCTGGAAAAAGGAATTCCCCGCCAACGTCACCCTTGAATAGCAGAATAGCCCTTGACAATGTTCAGGGGCTATTTTGTTAAAGGCCCCTCGCTCCGGCAGTCCGTAGGGGACCTTGTCATTTTTGGGGCGTTTCAGTGCAAGGTCCCCCGCTGAGGGAGGGGACCTTGCATTTCTTTGCCCCGTTCTGAGCAAGGTCCTATTGTTGAGTTGAGGTTCAGGACGGATTCTTGCAAATGATAGCGAACATATTGATTAATAGAAACTTATTCTGACGTCAACCTTGCAAAAGGATCTAGCCTATGAATAATCAATAATGAATGCCGATATTTGCATCGAAAACCAAAAACAAAGTATTATGAAAAAGTATTTCCATTTATTTATCTTGCCCTTTGTCATCTTTTCATGCACAAGCGGTATTGACCGAGATTCATTATCAGTTGGGCAGTTGCACAATGAAGGTCTGGAACATCTTGTAAATGCAATCAAAACCAAGAGTAGTCCCCTCTCCTTTGATGCTATTTCATCTGCTGTCAACGATTTTGTACAACAATATGAATTGGATAATGATGTATCACAGGATCCTGTTCTTTTGTCAGCAGCAGGGAGGAATGAGTATAGGCGGCTGAATGCTATTCTGTTACATTCAGATAACATTAATGATATAGACACGCTGTTGTTAAAGATTCAAGATTGGGCGGATTCCTTATTCATGTTCAGTAATCTGGATATAGAAGAGAAGACATTCTTACTTGAAACGGGAGATATTGCATATAATAGCGTGCAGTATTGGAATGATAATGCCGAAGGAGTTGCTTCTTTAATAGCAGATTTCTTAAATTCAGATAATAATGAAGTCAATGGAAGGCCGGCAGGTAATATAAGGGTGACAGGAAGGATTGTATCTGAAGATGGGCAAGGAGTACCTGGTGCAGTAGTAGTTGTGCAGGGCACAAATGTTGGTGTGATGGCGAATTATGATGGAGTCTTTGAGCTAGTTGTCCCGAATGGAGATAATATTTATTTGGTTATTTCATATATTGGTTTCCAAGATGTTACCATTAGGGTTGGGACCAATAACAATATTGGAACAATACTTATCAGAGAAGACTATTCAATACTATATGATTATCCTGGCAACTCAGGTTCTTATCCTTCTGGCTCAACTGTTGGTAATATTGCAATCTTGGCGGCTCACGATGCCGTTGGTTATTTGATGAGCAGGAATGTCGGTATGTCAATTGTAAACTCAATGCTGGCTGGTTTTAGCTTGCTTTAATAATCAGAATACGATGATATTTCTTGCGATCGTCCTCATCTCAATATTGATTATTGAATTGATCCACCCTCTTGTCAAGCAGGTTAAGGGTGGGGAGGTTCAGATAAGTGATCTGCGTAGGCAAGTGTCTGAACTTGAATCAAGGTTGGAAGAATCATCCAAGGATGTAGATGGAAGGCGGATGGAATCTGCGATTGATACGGTCAATAATGCGGTGTCGATGTATTTCAATACTATAGAGTATGATGTTTATAAAGCAGCGATTGAGAGAGCCATCGGTGTGTCTGAAAAAGACTTCTCTGCCATGGAAGACTATGTCAATCTCAAATACGATGGTATAATAAGAAAGCTCAGGGATGAAGTTCCAAGCCTGCCTGAAGACGATATATGCCTTGTGTGCTATCTGTATGCAGGACTTTCATACCAGTCTATCCGGTTGCTTACAGACGAAACCATATCCAACCTATACTCTAGAAAAAGCCGTTTGCTTGCCTATATCCAGTCATCTGGAGCTTCTGATAAGGATTTGTTCATTAAATTGTTAAAACAAAGTGGTTATGTCAGTCGATAAGATAATAAAAATCGTTGTTGCAAGTTCATTGCTTACAGCCTGTTGTCCACAGGAAGGATCGGATGTGCAATACCTGCCCTCCTGGGCGAGAAAGACTCCTTCTGTTCAGGTGTTGACAGGAAGGGTTGTCGATTCCGATGGGAGGCCGGTTTCCGGCGCCAGAATAGTCGATGCCGACCACAATGTCGGAGTCGCAACCGACGAAGAGGGGCGATTCAGCCTGTTATTGCCGGCAAAAGGATGCTCTTTTACTGTTATGGCAGATGGGTATAACGACAGTTGTTTAGATGTTCCACCCGTTTATTGATAATGACGATGAAACCTATACTTAAATACATCTTGTTGTCAGCTGCGACACTCATTACCTGTGGTGTGATTTCAAAAATCTACCTTCACGGCTTTTTCTGTCCAAGGGCGATGCTGGCCGGTATCATATCGTTGATGTTATCATTGGCAGGTGACCTTTCTGCCAGGAACATCAAGGGAATTGCAGGAATTGTTATGAGGAATGCCGGATATAGCCTTTCCTTAACTGCAATACACTATCTGGACGTATTCGGCTTCAACCAGTATTCCGATGTAGTCGATGGGGTTACGATACTTGTACTATCAGCGTTGTCATTATTTGCGACCTTTAGCATCCGAGGACTGGTGTTGCCTCTTGTCAGGACGGTAAAGTCCAGAATATTAGGATATTCTATCGTTACTGTGCTCTCATTGGTCATCCTTTCCCCGTTCCTCTTCACGATCTATACGCAAGGCTACTATGGGGAAACATATAAGGTGGCAGATGAAATGACCATTGTGCTCCAAAAGAATACGCAGGTCCCCCGCTGAGGGAGGGGACCTTGCAGTTTGGGATAGCTACTGTGGGAAAGCTTCCCCGCTCCGGCAATATGGGCGCAGGCCGCAGGCGGAGCAGCGGGGGGAGCGGGCAGTGCAGACGTAGCGGCCGTGGAGGATGAGCCAGTGGTGCGAGATGGCGCGCTTTTCTATAGGGATCCCCGCGTGCAGGTCCTTTTGGACTGCATCGGGGGTCTTTCCGTCTGAAAGGCCGAGGCGGTGTGCGACCCTGAACACGTGGGTGTCCACCGCGATTACCGGCTTGTTGTAAACTATTGACGCTATGACACTTGCGGTCTTGCGGCCCACTCCGGGAAGGGACATAAGGTCGTCGATGTCGGAGGGCACTTCACCGCCGAAAGAGGACACGAGCCTTTGCGCCATCCCGACCAGGTGGTCGGCCTTGCTGTTGGGGTAGGATATCGATTTGATATAGGGCAGGACCTCCTCGGGCGTTGCGGCTGCAAGGGAGGCGGCGTCGGGGAAGCGCCCGAACAGCGCCGGGGTCGTCATATTCACCCTCTTGTCCGTGCACTGGGCCGACAGGATCACGGCCACCAGCAGCTGGAACGGCGAAGTGAACTCCAGTTCGCTCTGCGCCACCGGCACATTCTCACTGAACCACTCTACAACCCCTCGGAACCTCTGTTTCTTATTCATAGCTCTGCTGCTTTTTGAGACTTGCTACCTCGTTCCAAAACCCATGGCCACCCTCGGCCATGTTAGAGGGAGGGGCCCAAACTTGTTTGGGAGGGATGGAGGAGCGAAGCTCCGGAAGGTTTTGGAATGAGGTAGCAAGTCTCATATTGTAAGCGCCAGGTCGATGACGTCGTCATCTTTCTTTTCGGTGCAGGCTTCGTCCTTGCAGACGAAGACGCGGCCCTGGTATTTCTCGAAGATGGCGCGGTTGTGGGTGACCATCACTATGGCGGTGCCTTCCTTGTTGATGCCAAGCAGGAGCCGCATTATGCCGTCGGCTGTCTCGTTGTCGAGGTTGCCGGTGGGCTCGTCGGCTATGATGACTTCGGGCTTGTTAAGCAGGGCGCGGGCGATGGCGATGCGCTGCTGCTCTCCGCCCGAGAGGTACGTTCCCTGGGCTCCCAGTACCGTGTTGATTCCCTGGGGCAAAC
>JAEEGL010500450.1_pt1 | contig 34590 bp, 27 predicted proteins | sample 9134231 | NCBI WGS metagenome assembly JAEEGL01 (sample SAMN16246548, study PRJNA631951) | gut metagenome | biome: gut microbiome; feature: rumen; material: fiber-attached | host: Bos | place: Iran: Karaj | collected 2018-10
CCGCGATAGGCGAAAGCTGCCAGATCGGCGTCCCTGAGCTCGGGACAGTGGCCTTCAAGAGGATAGTTCGGATCTTTGTCGTGCACGTAGTCGATGAACCTTCCGACCTCCGATCTGTCATCGCCGATGACCTCGCGGTAATTCATGACTTCGCCCAGGCAGATGATCCCTTCTTCCTCCTTGAGTTCCTTCATGTCTTCGAAGCTGATCGTGCCGCCGCTGGTCTCGTATTCTTTTCCCTGAATCGGAACATTGCTGGGAATCGCGTAGTAGCAGTCGTAGGGACTCTTTCTTCCCGATTCGATCATCGCCAGGATGGCTTTTTTACCGCAGACATTGGCGATCTCGTGGGGTTCGGAAACGATCGTCGTCAGACCGTTTCGCGCCGTGTACGCACAGAAGGCCTCCGGCGTGACCAGAGAGCTTTCGATATGCATGTGGATATCGATGAGGCCTGGGATCATGTATCTTCCTTTCCCGTCGATCTCTCCATCCGCTTCAACTTCGCTGCAGCGTTTTTTGTCGATATAGAGGAACTTTCCGTCTTTGATGTATACGTCCGCCGGATCAAAACGTTTGAAATAGCTGTTGAATGCATAGACATTCCGTATGACAACGTCGGCGTGTTTCAGATTTCTGTTCATGTTCCTTCCTCCTTTTCGACACTTTGATTTTAACAGAAAAGAGCCCGGATGTTTTTCGGGCTCTTTTAAGTTTATATGATGTTGTCTTTGATTTCTACTTGAACAGCGAGAACGTCAGGAAGAGCGTCGACAGCAGTGAAGCGATCAGAGAGACGACGGTGATCTGCGTGTTGATCGAAGGTCCTGCCGTATCCTTGAACGGATCGCCGACGGTGTCGCCGACGACGGCCGCCTTGTGGGTATCGGAACCCTTGCCGCCTTCATTGCCCGCCTCGACATACTTCTTGGCATTGTCCCAGAGACCGCCCGCATTGGACATGAACAGCGCCAGCAGAAGGCCGCTGATGATGTTGCCGACCAGGAAACCGGCGATCGCGTTGACGCCGCCGATAAGTCCGACGATGATCGTCGAGACGATGGCCATCGCACCGGCCGGGATCAGTTCCCTGATCGCTCCTTCGGCAGCGATCTCGATGCAGCGCCTGTAGTCCGGATCGACTTTGCCTTCTCTGAGGCCTGCGATCTCCTTGAACTGCCTGTGGATCTCGCTGACCATGCGCTGCGCGTTCTTGTCGACGCCCAGCATCAGGATCGCCGAGAAGACGGCGGGGATCGCCGCCCCCGTCAGCATGCCGAAGAAGACCAGCGGATCCATGACGTCAAAGCCCTTGACGCCGGCGACGCCGAGTTCGGCTGCCGCCGAGTTGACTTCGCTCATAAAGGTGCCCAGAAGCGCGATGACGGTCAGACCGGCTGCCGAGATCGAGAAGCCCTTGGTGACAGCTTTGACCGTGTTTCCGGCCGAGTCGAGCTCGTCGGTGATCTCAAGGACCTTGTCGCCCAGGGAACCCATTTCCGCCAGACCTCTGGCGTTGTCAACGATCGGGCCGTAGGCGTCGTTGGAGACGATCATGCCGACGATCGACAACATGCCGACAGCCGCCATTGAAATGCCAAACAGCGCATATTCGGTGCTGTAGACCGGATCGATGTTCTGACACAGACGGTAGGAGATCAGCGTGGAGATGCCCGTCCCGATCATGGCCGGCAGCGTGGAAAGGAACCCGTAGCTGATGCCGGAGAGGATCGTGAAGGCCGGGCCGGTCGCCGATGCGTGGGCGACGTTGTGGACCGGCGACTTGGAGTCGTCCGTGAAGTAGTCGGTCGTGATGCCGATGATGACGCCGACGACCAGACCGAGCACGCAGGCTGCCCAGATCTCGAAACGGAAGTGGAAAGCATATGTGGCGATTGCCGTCAGAAGGGCGTAGATGCCCGTCGTGACGTAGGTCGATGAGTTGAGTGCCTTCGTCGGGTTGCCGTTCTTGCCGATGCGCGCCGTCATGACGCCCAGGATCGACGCCAGTAATCCGAGTGCCGCATAGCAGAAGACGGTTGCGACGTTCTGATGGAAGGAGGACAGTTTATCCAGGCTGGCTGCGATGACGATTGCAGCCGCCAGAGAAGCGACGTTGGAGTCAAAGAGGTCCGCACCCATGCCGGCCACGTCACCGACATTGTCACCGACGTTGTCGGCGATGACTGCCGGGTTGCGTGGGTCGTCTTCCGGGATGCCGAGTTCTACTTTGCCGGTCAGGTCGGCCGCAATGTCGGCAGTCTTTGTGAAGATGCCGCCGCCGACTTTCGCAAACAGAGCCAGTGAACTGGCGCCGAAACTGAAGCAGAGTACCGCCTGCGGATCGGCCAGCAGCAGATAGACGAGACAGACGCCGAGGTTGCAGGCACCGACGACAGCCATGCCCATGACCGCGCCGCCCCTGAAGCCCGTCATGAAAGCCGGTTTGATGCCGTCTCTTGCCGCATAGGCGCAGCGTCCGTTGGCGATGGTCGCCACCTCAATGCCGATCTTGCCGGCAAAGGCTGAAAACAGTGTTCCGGCAATATAGGAGACCGCCATGAAGACGTTCTGTAATGAGAAAGATTTCCAGACCGGCTGCGGCAGCAGCATGAATACCGCAATGGCGATCGCTCCCGCGAAGCGGAACAGCAACATATCCTGCCTCGCCAGGAAAGCTCTCGCACCCTCCTGAATGAGACCGCCGACCTTTTCGATCGCCGCGTTCTCAAGCGGCTGTTTCTTTACCCAGAGGTAGAGCCATGCCGCATAGGCAAACGCCATCAGTGAAATGACGATGCCGATCAGTTCCATAGTTGTAACCATAATTTACCCCTCGTATACATTATTTTCGAAAATCCGAAATCTATCTCATAATAACACCATTCGCGGCCGGATTAAAGAAGACCGGCGGTATTTTCCTGCCAAAACAAAAAGGATTCTCATGTGGCATGAAAATCCTTTCATTATTTCTTTCAGCTTCTTTTCTATTCCATCTCTCTGGCTTCTTCGAGCAGCTGGATGATGGGGAGGTGCTGCGGACAGACCGACTCGCACTGACCGCAGGCGAGGCATTCGCTCGCCTTGCCCCTGCCGTTGGTGGCGATGCGGTATTCGCCTCTGCCCTTGTCAAAGCTTGGATAGATCAGCTGCCTGTTTCTGATCGCGAAGATGTCCGGGATCGGAATGTTCATCGGACAGCCGTCCGTACAGTAGTGACAGGCCGTGCACTTGATCGACTGGTCGTTGCGCAGGATCTCCTGTGCCTTGGCGATGACTTCCCATTCCTCTTCGCTCAGCGGCTTGAAGTCTTTCATGTAGGAGAGGTTGTCGAGCATCTGTTCGTAGTTGGACATGCCCGAGAGCACCGTGATCAGTCCGTCGTGCGATGCGACGTAGCGGATCGCCCAGGAAGCGTAGGAAGCGTCGGGGTTCGCCTCATCGAAGAGCTTCTTGATCTCGGGAAGCGGATCGGCCAGCTTGCCGCCCTTGATCGGCTCCATGACCGTCAGAGACTTGCCATGCCTTCTGACGATCTCGTAGTTTTCCTTTGCCTTGACGCCCGGATTCTCCCAGTCGGCGTAGTTGATCTGCAGCTGTACGAACTCCACTTCCGGGTGTTCGTTCAGCAGTTCTTCCAGCAGTTCGGGATCGCCGTGGAAAGAGAAGCCGCAGTGTTTGATCAGGCCTTTCTCCTTCTGCTGCTTCACGAATTCCCATACGTTATACTCTTCGTATTTTTTGTAATTGTTGCGCGACAGGGCATGCAGAAGATAGAAGTCGAAGTAGCCTGCTCCCGTTCTTTCCAGAGAAGTATAGAACTGCTTCTTCGCATCTTCTTCGCTGTTGCACTGCATCATTGCATTCAGCTTCGTCGCCAGGTAATAGGCGTCGCGCGGATAGCGCTCGGCCACCGCCTTGCGGAAGGCGATCTCCGATCCGCCGTTGTCGTAGACATAGGCCGTGTCAAAGTATTTGCCGCCCGCCTCGATGAAGGCGTCGGCCATTTTCGCCGTCTGTTCCACGTCGATGGAACCGTCCTCATTCTTCGGCAGACGCATCAGGCCGAAACCCAGCTTGAAGATCTCTTTTCCCAGATAATCCGACATCTTTTTCTCCTTTTTGTTTCTCTTGTTTTCTTGCACTTATATTCCGTCTGAATGATATTGATATACTCTATTTACAAATCTATTATATCAGCATTGTTCCGGACATATCCTTTCATGCGCCGCATAAGAAAAACCGGTCTCATGCGTACCGGTCTTTACTGTTTGTTTTTATTTATGTATTTCTTCGGCACCCTTGTTTCTGATCAGGTAGACGATGTCGTTGAAGACGGACAGCGTGCCGACGCTCAGCGTCAGGATCGAATAGGGAAAAGGTTTGGTCAGCTTCAAAGAGGCGGGCAGGAAAAACATCAGCAGGCCCGACAGTTTGTTGAATATCGAGTGTCTCGAGATGAAGTAGTGATGGCGCAGGGCGACGATAATGTAGCAGAGCACGCGGATGCCGACGGCAATGTAGATCAGGATCCAGAAATATGCCGGATAGATCTCATCGAGCCTGGGCTTGATGCGGATCATCATGACCGTATACAGAAAGAGATCGGAAACGCTGTCGAGGCGGGAGCCGAACTTGGAGATGGTGTTCGTCTTTCTGGCAATGAAGCCGTCCAGGATGTCGGAGATGCCGCACCAGAGGTAGCAGATGAAGAATTCTCTGGAGAGAGGTTCAAGAAAAAGCAGGACGAAGGTCCCGATCAGTCTGCTTGCCGTGATAATGTTTGCCAGCTGTTTCTTCAATTCAATCATCATGATATCACATCCTCTGTATGTACTATGGATGGACGCTTACAAACGGTCCGCTCTCGCTAAACGCATCTATAAACTGCGCTTTGCATTTATCATAAACGCCCCTTTTCATCTCGCCGTCCAGGGCGGCCAGCGCATGCTTCAGCAGTTCTTCGCAATGGAAATCAAAGGGCAGGATGTACTCCCGCTTCGTCTCTTCGACTTTCTTCTGGTCGGCAATTGCGTTCCAGATAAAGATGCAGCGTGCATCGCCCAGGCCGATCGCCTCTTTGAGATCCAGGGAGAAGTCGGACCCGTAACCTTCACAGATCGCCTTGTCGATGTAGCGGCAGTAGTGACTTCCTTCTTTGAGCAGATCATACCGTTTCCAGATATCGTACCAGGCGCATCTGCTCACTTCTGAAACCGTTCTATCTTCACCATAGAAAAGCTGCGAGAGATTTTCTCCTTGTCTTCCCTTCCATTCCCCGACAATAAAGAAATCGCTCATGTCGCCGGATGCGGCGTGTTCCTTCATCCTTCTGCCTCTGGCGATGCCGTAGCTTCTCGTGAAAGCGCGGATGATCTCTTCACCTTCTTCTTCGCCTGCTTCTTCAAGAATGTTCTTGCACAGGATCGCGTACAGATATGCGTGGTGTCTGATTTCCATATATACACTGTGGCATATTTTCGATTAAAGAAAAAGGGCTTTCGCCCTTAAGTTCTGATTAATTTTAAGCCTTGACTTCGTTGTCCTTTTCCTGTCTCCAGTTGGCGTAGGCGCTGAGCTCCTTGTCGTTGAGCTGCAGGCACAGGCCGAGAACAGCCAGGTCATCAACTGCGCCGATGAGAGGGAACTTGTCCGGAATCAGGTCTTTGCCCTTCAGCATGTAGACCAGCGCGCCGACCATCGAAACGACGACCTTCGGCGATACTTCCGTGTATTCCTTGGCCATATAGCTGCGGATCATCGACAGCATCAGCGGCAGCTTTGCCGCGTACTGACCGACACCCGGGATGTCCTTCAGTTTCTGTTCCGCCGACTGCAGGATATTCTCCAGAGCAGCGGTGTCCTTCATGATCGATTCAACCTTAGAAGAAGATTCATTCAGCAATTCCTGAATTTTCTCTTTATCGAGATCCATATTGTTCCTCCTGTAATTTTTACTACCTAAATTATAATCATTGTTTGAATTTTTCCGCAATGCTCGGAGAATCCTTTGTAAGTTTGCGGATACTCAGATCCTGGGCCTTGTCGTTGGCCAGACGAAGCTGGTTGGAAGACGAGGTCAGGGCTTCCTTGATCTTGTTGAGGTGGGCGATCGACTTGTCGATCTCTTCGATCGCATCATTGAACTTCTTGGCTGCCGTCGTGTAGTTCTTGCCGAAGGCGTCCTTGAAGGCGTTCATCTTGTTTTCAAAATTCTTGAAGTCGACGTCCTGGTTCTGGGCGATGATCAGCTGCTTCTTGTAGTTCAGCGAGTTGAGGTTCGCGTTTCGCAATAAAGTGATGATTGGAATGAAATTCTGCGGACGGATGACGTACATCTTCTCGTAGCGGTGGGACATGTCGACGATGCCCTCGTTGTACAGGTCGCTGTCCGCCTCTAAGAGCGATACCAGTACCGCATACTCGCAGTTCTTGTCCCTTCTGTCCCTGTCGAGCTTGGGCAGGAAGTCCTCGTTCTTGTGCTTGGTTGCCGTCTCGTCGGCCTCGTTCTTCATCTCGAACATGATCGAGACGATCTCGGTGCCTTCCTCGTCGAAATCGCGGAAGATAAAGTCGCCTTTGCTTCCTTTGGACGCGTCGTTGTCCTTCTCAAAATAGGCGTTTCTGAAAAGAGGTCTCAGCCTGTTGAATTCATTGAAGCAGTGCTGTTCAAGGTCTTCGCCGATCATCTTGGTGGACTGCTTGGCCTTGAAATCCTTGTAGTAGGCGATCAGTTCATCCTTGTCGGCGAGCTGTTTGCGGAAGCCGTCCTTCATCGCCTCACTGTCGGCCTTGAGGACCAGGATCTCCTCGTTCTTCTTCTCGAGTGCCTTCGAGACCTTCAGTTCGTTCTCCGTGTCCTTATTCTTCAGTTCCGCATAAAGCAGGGAGATCTGCTTCTCCTTTTCCTGCAGGCGGGCTTCGACTTCATCGAGAGCCTCTTTTGTAACAAGGCGGTTTTCCTGATCCTTGTTGTCGAGCTGGTTCTTTAAGGCGATGATCTCGCGCTGTTTCTCTTCGAGGGCCACCCTGGTCGCCAGCTGATTCTCCTGGTCCTTGTTTTCCAGCTGATTCTTCAATACGGCGATCTCACGCTGTTTTTCTTCGAGTGCCTGCTGTTTTTCGCCGTCCGTCCTGCTTTTGAGCAGTTCCAGCTCTTTTTTCAATCTCTCTTCATACTCGCGGTCTCTTTTGCGCAGTTCCTCGCTGAACTGCTGATCTCTGATCTGTCTGACGATCGAATCGTAGCTTGATTCGTCGATGGTGAACACTTCTCCGCAATTGGGGCATTTGATCTGATTCATGGTGCCTCCTTTCTGATTTTTCTTTTTACATTTTAATCATAACATTGTACGAAAAAGATGACGGCATTCAGAATGTACGGGACTTCACTGTATATGTGCCGATATTGATGATAAGATGAAATTATAAAGGGAGTTTATACTCCGGAAAGGAAAAACCATATCATATGTTACATGAACTGAAGTTCAGATCTTTCAACGAGCGCGACGATGTCTACGGCTGGATCTATGTTCCTGCCTGCAGGCCGGTGGGCATCATTCAGCTGATTCACGGTTTCGGCGAGCATTCCCGCCGCTATCTGCATATGATCACCTCCTTCATGGAAGCCGGCTACATCGTCACCGCCGACGACCACGTCGGACATGGCAAGACCGCACTTGAAAACGACAGCTGGGGCAACTGGGGTGAAAAGGGACCTTCCACGATGATGGAAGATGAAAAGAAGCTCCACGACCTGGTCATCGAAAAATACCCCGGCCTTCCCTACTTCATGTTCGGCCACTCCATGGGTTCATTCATTACAAGGCAGTATATCGCCAAGTACGGCAACGATCTGGCCGGCGCCACCATCTGCGGCACGACGGGCGTATGGCCTAGTCTCGACGACAACATCGCTATCGTCAAAAAACTCGTCGACGAAGGAAAGGGCGACGATTCCGATCCGAGCTTGGGCGGCACGTTCATGGGCTGGATGTTCGCAAGATGCGATGAGGGCGTGAAACTGGGCAACGAGTGGATCTGCCATTCGCCCTTCGTTCAGAACGACCATGCCGAAGACCCCTTCGACGCATTCACCAAGCCCACATCCAACCGCGCCTGGTATGACTTCCTGAACATGATGAAGGAGATCACGGGACCCGAATGGGCCGAGAAAGTACCCAAGGATCTGCCCATCTACAACATCGCCGGCGACCAGGACCCGGTCGGCCAGTACGGCGAGGGCGTCTACCAGACGGCCAACTGGCTCATTGATTCCGGTCACGATGTCACGACGGTGCTGTATACCGGCTTCCGTCATGAGATCCACAACTATGCCGAGATCAAGGAAGAAGTGGAAGAAGGCATCATCGATTTCTTCGATTCCTGCCTCATGTAGCAGTGAAACAAAACAGGATCCCGTTGCGGAATCCTGTTTTTTTATGCCCATTCGAAGTTTTCTTTGCCTGCCGCCAGCTCGAAGTGGCACTTTACGATGCCGGCGTCGAGTTTCACGAGATTGCCGAAGCGGGGCACTTCCATCTTTACCCGATTTCCTTCTATGAGACTCAGGCGGAAGCGCTGCTGATTGACCGCCGTCGGTGCCAGCATCGCCCCTTCGACGCCCCGTCTGAACCAGTCGGGCGAACTGTCGTCGAGGTTGCTGAGACGGTTGACGTGCTTGCTTCGGTGCGGAACGCCGTCCGTCTTGCCATAGCCGGTGGAAATGATGATGATCTCCTTCTCGTCCTTTTCAAGAACGGCCCGGCTCTTGCCGTGGGTCAAGGCGACCCAGCAGGTCCTGAGTCCCAGTTCCTGCAGTCTCAGTACGAGCAGTTCGCCATAATATCCGGCCTTTTCATCGTTGTCTACGCCTTTCTTGCCGGCGATGACGATGTAGTCGCTGACGCCTTCAAAGTGACCGTAGTGGGCCAGCCTTGAATTGAAGCACTCCGGTTCGTCATAGACGGCGATCATGTGTAAGCCGCTCTCCTTATTCAGTTCACTGATATATGCATCGATCTTCTTTTTCGTCTCATCGTCAATCGGGTGATTGCGGTATTGTCTGACGCTGTGTCTTTCCCTCATCAGTTCCAGCACATCCATTATGAAGTCTCCTTTTCTTTTTTCTCATTATACTTTGCCGACTGAATACAGAAAACTGATATGCCTCTAACATTCGCGTTTTCTGATTGAGAAGCGCATTCATGCACGTTATTACGATATATAATAGAGACAGATAAGGAAGAAAGAATCATGAAAAAGACAAAAATCGTCGCAACAATCGGCCCAGCTTCGAACAACGAAGAGACTCTCACAGAGATGATCAAGGCCGGCATGAATGTCGCAAGATTCAACTTTTCACATGGTGACCATGCGACCCAGAAGGCAAATCTGAACCTGGTCAGAAAGGTCAGAAAAAAGATGGGCGTCGCCGTAGCCACGATGATGGACACCAAGGGACCCGAGATCCGTTTCCGGGATTTTGAAAACGGCAAGGCCGTACTGGAAAAGGGGCAGGAGTTCGTCCTTTCGACGGATGACTTCCTCGGCGACAACAGCAGAGGTTCCATCACCTATGCGGGCCTGCCCGCCGATGTCAAACCGGGATCGCTGCTTCTGGTCAACGACGGACTGATCCAGCTGGAAGTCACGGATACGACCGCGACTCAGATCTTCACCAAGGTCCTCGTACCGGGCGACATCCTTAACCACAAGGGCATCAATGCCCCGGGCGCCGAACTCAAGATGCCGTTCATCTCCAAGCAGGACAGGGAAGACATCCTTTTCGGCATCGAACAGGACTACGATTACATCGCCCTCTCCTTCGTCAGAACGGCCAAGGACGTCGAAGCCGTCCGCGCCATCCTCGATTTCAACGATTCCAAGATGAAGATCATCTCCAAGATCGAATCGACCCAGGGCGTAGAAAACCTCGACGAGATCCTCGCCGCATCCGACGGACTGATGGTCGCCAGAGGCGACATGGGCGTCGAACTGCCGCCGGAGAAGGTTCCTTATATTCAGAAACAGATGATCGCCAAAGCCAATGCCGCCGGCAAGATCACGATCTGCGCAACGCAGATGCTGGAATCGATGACGCACAATCCGCGTCCGACCAGAGCCGAAGTCGGAGACGTCGCCAACGCCGTCTATGACGGTGCTTCCGCCGTCATGTTGTCGGGCGAATCGGCAGCCGGCGAATATCCGCTGGAATCCGTCAAAATGATGGCTACGATCGTCGAAGAGACCGAAAAGCACCTCAACGACGAATATCAGGCGGTCGACGATTCACAGCGTTCGATCGTCGGCAAAGCCGCATGCGACCTTGCCGATGTGCTGGGCGTCGACAAGATCATCGTCTACACCGATACCGGCCGTTCTCCTGCCGTCGTCTCCCAGATCAAGCCGAAGACGCCGATCATCGTCATGACCCGCAACGAAAAGGTCTACTTCCAGTCGGCGCTGCTCTATGGCGTCGATCCGGTCAGGATCTCCGACATCATCGAGGACGAGAACCTCGAACCCAAGACCAGGGAATACATGGCCAAGGCGGGCATCAAATCCGCAGTCCTGCTGTATGGACATGCGATCGACTCGATCAAGGTACTCAATTAGAATTCTCTGAAGCATCATAAAAGCATCACCCTCAGGGTGATGCTTTTTTTGAGTCGTTTCAGTTCTTGACGCTCTCCGTGATGGACTTTAGTGTCGCTGAGTTCGCGTAAGTGTCGACATTTTCTTTCTTAATGCCGAATTTCTGCAGGGTTCCGGCGCCGCCGATGCAGCCGCCGGTGCACGCCATGCCTTCCACGAAGTTGGCTTTCAGAAGGTCCTTGCTCTTTTTCAACATGGCGATGCGGCACATGTCGATGCCGTTGCAGGTCTCGGGTACAAATTCAAGGCTGGAGCCGATCTCGTTGAGACCTTCTTTCATCGCCTCGCTCAAACCGCCGGATCTGGCGAAGATCCTGCCAAAGCAGGACGCCTGATCGATCGGCGTATCTTCAAGTTCCGTGATCTCGATGTCTCTGGAATCAAACAGCGCCTGCAGCTCTTCGAAGGTCAAAGCGACATCCACGTAATTCTTCACGTCCTTCTTCATGATCTCGGCCTTCTTGGCCGTGCAGGGTCCGATGAAGACGATCTTGCAGTCGTCATCCTCTTCCTTCAGCTTCTTCGCGATGGTGGCCATCGGCGAGAGGTTGTGGGAGATGAACTCCTTATACTGCGGGAAATTCTTCTGCACATAGTCGACGAAGGCGGGACAGCAGGAACTCAAGAGAAAACCCTTTTCGTCCAGTTCCTTCGCCTCGCCATAAGCGACCATGTCGGCGCCCTTGGCGACTTCAATGACATCATAGAAACCGAGCTTCTTCAGACCGGTCACAAGCTGGGTGAGCCTCGCCTCCCTGAAGCTGTCGGCGATGGCCGGAGCGATCAAAGCGTAAGTTTTGAAGATGGTATTGTTTTCACCCTTGAGGATGTAGTCGATGGCATCCAGGATGTATGACTTGTCCATAATGGCCCCGAAGGGGCATTGCGAAATGCAGGCGCCGCAGTTGATGCACTTGTCGTGATTGATCCTTGCCGCCTGTTCCTCGTTGGGTTCGATCGCCTTGACCGCACAGGCGTTCTCGCAGGGGCGCTTGCGGTTGATGATGGCGGTGTACTGACAGGCGCGTGCACAGGCACCGCAGTTGATGCACTTGTTTTTGTCGATGTGTGACTGGTGGTTCTCGTCAAAAACGATAGCGTCTTTAGGACACGCGTCCTTGCAGCGCTGCGCCAGACAGCCTCTGCAGGTATTGGTGACTTCGTAGCCGCCGATCGGACACTCGTCGCAGGCGATCTCGATGACTTCGATGATGCCGGGTTCGGCGCGCTTTCCGCCCATGGCCAGCTTGACCCTCTCCTGCAGGATGGCTCTCTCCTTGTATACGCAGCAGCGCATCGTCGGGATCTTGCCCGGCAGGATCTTCTTGGGGATGTCGAGAACGTTCTCAACGAGATTCTGTTCCCAGGCTTCCTTGGCAACCTCCTTCAGGACCTGATATTTGAGATACTGTATCTTGGTTTCAAATTTAGAGTCCTTCATAAAGTTCCTCCAGCTGTTTCCTGTTCATGAAGATCAGGTTTCTTAAGAATTCGCTCTGCTTTCTGATTCCCTTGACAGACTGCGATGCCGCCAGGATCGGCAGCCAGGCGAGAATATCGCTGATCTGGCAGCCGGTCTGCTTCGCAAAGAGATCGATGTATTTTCTTGCCCTGACCTTGTTTCCTTCGATCAGGAACATCATGTACGTTCTTGCCGCATCGGCTTCCGCATTTCCCTGCGTCGCATGCGACCAGTCGATGATGTAAGGCGTACCTTCTTCATCGATGATGACGTTGGACGGATTGTAGTCGCCATGGCATAGACAGTTGTGCCTCGGCATCCTTTCGATGCGCCGGTGAAGGTCATAGCGCAGCGTCGCCGAAAGATCGGTCTCCGATACCTTTCGGTTCATCTTGTCGCGGTGCTTGTTCAGCAAAGGACAGCGCTTCGACTGCATCTCGATCTGCAGGTCGACGAAAAACTTAAGATATTCATCTTCTTTTTCCGGCTCTTCATCGAGCATCTCCTCCAGCGTCTTTCCCCTGATGTAGCGGGTGACGATCGCCCATTCACCATCGACGATCCCCACTTCCAGCAGGCTGGGAATGCTTAAGCCCGTCTCTTCGACCCTTGCCTGATTCAGCGCTTCGTTTAAAACGTCCGCCTTGTCCTTCTCGGATTCAAAGACTTTGTAGCAGCGGTCGCCTATGATATAGACTTCCTTGTCCGGCCGTGTGGCGATTGTTTTCTTCTTTTCTTTTTCCATCAGTTTTACTATATCATATGTTTTTTTCCATAAAGGATGTACCTGTGAAAAAAACACGTTTTTTCACAGAGTGACTGACATTTGTGAGCGAAAGAAAAAGTCTCCTTCAAGACTTTTTCAAATGATTTAATCCAGTGGTTTCTGATAGTAGTTGCCATAGACGTTGAGCGTATTGCGCGTCTCGATGAAGGCTTTCGGATCGCCCTCGAGCGCGTACTTGACGACCTCCGCCGTCTGGAAGGCGTTGACGACCGTGTACAGCATCGTCTGATCATCACCCTGGTAGGCACCTGTCGCCTGGATCTTGGTGATGCCGTGGCGGATGTTGTTCAGGATCGAATCGATGACCGCATCCGGCTGCTTGGTGACGATGATGATGGCCTGGTGCGTGTAGCGCTTGTGGCGCTTGGAGATGATCTGGTTCGACACGTACTGGAAGATGATCGAATAGGCTGCGACCTCCCAGCTGTACAACATGCCGGCGATGAGAATCATCACGCTGTTGAAGATGAAGACGTAGCTCCACATCGAGCGGTGGAACTTGTTGGAATAGTAGATGGACAGGAAGTCCATGCCGCCGGTGGATGCACCGGCCGTAAGGGCGAACGTAGCGCCAAAGCCGTTGATCAGACCGCCGAATATTGCGATCAGCAGAGGATCAGAGAAGATGTTGTAAGTCGGGATGAAGGAGGCCAGCAATGAGACCAGCGTCGTCTGGACGACTGAAAAGATCGTGAAAAGCTTCCCGATCTGACTGTAGACCAGTACGGCCAGCGCGATGTTGATCACCATGTAGAGGTAGAAATACGGCAGGTTGATATGCATGTAGTCCTTCAGGATATCCGATACCAGCCTGGAGAGTCCGCTGATGCCGCTGGGATAGATCCCGGCGGGAACGGAGAAGGAGTTCAGCGAGAACGCCTGCAAAACGGCAGACAGACAGACGGCCGCGCTCATGAGGATGATCTTTTTCCTGTTTCTGATATTCATATGATTGTCCCCTGTTTTATTCCTGATGGTTCTTCTTCCATTCCTTTATCTGGCTCAGGCGTTCTTTGATCTGCCTCTCCAGTCCCTGATCGACAGGCCTGTAGTATTCCCGATCCTTCAATGAGTCGGGCATGCACTGCATATTGGTCAGCTTCTCTTCCGTATTGTGGGCGTACTGATAGCCCTCGCCATAGCCCAGATCCTTCATGAGCTTTGTCGGAGCGTTGCGTATGACCAGCGGAACCGGTTCATCCAGCATCGTCAGCGCATCCTGCTTCGCCATCGCATAGGCGACATCCGCCGCGTTGGATTTGGGCGCCACCGACATGTAGATGACGGCTTCCGCCAGGGCGTCGGTGCATTCCGGCATGCCTATGTAGTGGCAGGCGTCGTAGGCGCTCACCGCCAGCTGCAGAGCCCTTGGATCGGCGAGGCCGATATCCTCGCTGGCAAAGCGGATGACTCTTCGTGCGACATAGAGCGGATCCTCCCCCGCTTCCAGCATGCGCGCCAGCCAGTAGACGGCGGCGTCGGGATCGGAATTGCGCATCGATTTATGCAGGGCGGAGATGATGTTGTAGTGTTCCTCGCCCTTCTTGTCATATAAAAGCGATTTTTTGGACGTGATCTCCTCGATGATCTGGCTGCCGATGTGGATGCCGTCCTGTTTCTCTTCGCCGTTGAGAACCGCCATTTCCAGCGTCGAGAGCGCCATGCGGGCATCGCCGCTCGAGAAGTTGGCGATGAAGGCGAGGTCTTCCTCGCTGATGAAGATCTTTCTTCCCTCAAAGGCGCGGGGATCTTCGATTGCCCTTTTTAAAAGGGTGATGATATCTTCGACGCTGAGCTGTTTCAATACGAAGACCTTGCAGCGGGACAGCAGGGCGCCGTTGACTTCAAACGAGGGGTTCTCGGTCGTCGCGCCGATCAGGATGATCGCGCCCTTCTCCACAAACGGCAGGAAGGCATCCTGCTGGGCTTTGTTGAAGCGGTGGATCTCGTCGACGAAGACGATGGTCCTCTCACCCATTGCGGTATCCTCTTCCGCCCTCTTCATGACTTCCTTGATCTCCTTGATGCCGCTGGTCACAGCCGAAAAGTTGACAAAGGAAGCCTTCGTCGTGCGGGCGATCACGCTGGCCAGGGTCGTCTTGCCGACGCCCGGCGGACCCCAGAAGATCATCGAAGGGATGCGGTCGGATTCGACCATCCGGCGCAGGACTTTTCCCTCGCCGACCAGATGCTGCTGGCCGATGATCTCATCGAGGCTCTCCGGTCTCAATCTGGCCGCCAGGGGCTCGTTCATGCGGTTGTAGAAGAGGCTCTGTTCTCTCATTCCGTAAAATCCTTGTTCATCAATAATTGTATAATAGAACTGTGGATGGAATCGCAAAAAGAATCCGCCGTTTGAAGGAGTTTGCGGCTCCCTATATAACATCCAGATTCGACGTCATAAAATATCAGATGGTCAGCACCGGTATCCTTTACGGGCTGAGTTTTCTGCTGCGCGAGATCGCCATGCTGCTGCTGAAGTCGAGCGGCAAAGTCGCCGTATCGACCGGTGATTTCGGCATGCTGTTCAAGACCTGGCAGGGGCCCTTGCTGATCGTTGTCGGTCTTGTCGTCCTGTTTGTCTATATTGCCTTTGACCTCAATACCCAGATCATCTATGCTTCGCATTTACTGAAGGGCGAGCCTGATCTGCGCGCCTCGATCAGGGAAGGATTCTTGTCGATCCGAAACTTTTTTACGCCTGACGGCATCGGGATCGTCATCTACATCTCGCTGATCGCACCGATCATCGGCTTCGCCTTCACGATCTCATTGACCGATTCCCTCTATATCCCCGCATTCATCTCGTCGGTGATCTACTCCGTTCCGGCCTATCATGTCCTCTATATCCTGTTTGTCATCGTTTTCCTGTTCTTCGGCATCATCAACATCTTTACCCTTCACGGGATCCTCCTGGACGGCTATCGCTCCCGTGATGCCGATGACGAATCGAGAAAACTGATGAAGGTCTACTGGAAGGATTTTCTGCTTCAGCACCTCAGGATCATCCTTCTGTCTGTTCTGGCCTTTTCCCTTATGATGCTGGTGGTCCTCGTCGCCGTATTCGGTATCTTCATATTTATCAGGGATACCCACGCGATGAAGATTGCCTTCATCATTCTGCTCATCGCGCTTTCTTTTATCGGCTTTCAGACCACCTTCATCCTTAAATTCTTCTACATGATCTGGATCACCGGACTCTACTATAAATACAGAGGCGTCGATACCCATTTTGCCGTCAGAAAGAAAAAAGGCCGCTTCATTCTTTCGATTCTCGGCGTCATCTTCTTTTTCCTCTTCCTGGGCTTAACTGCCTATGTCATCGACAAAAACTTCGACCAGTTCTTTATGACCGAAATCACACCGAAGCTGATCGCCCACCGGGGCGGCGGCATAGAAGCGCCCGAGAATACGGTCTCCGGTGTCGAAAAAGCCATCAGCCTCGGCGCAGCCGGCAGCGAGATCGACGTGCAGAGAACGATCGACGGCTACTATGTCATCAACCACGATTCCACGTTCAGCCGTCTGTGTTCCAGCAAGGCAAAGCCGGAGGAACTTACGCTGGAAGAGGTCAGACAGCTGACCATATCCGATCCGCTTTTCCCCGGCACAAGAGAAGCTGTAGCGACCCTTGAGGAGATGCTGGAAGCATCCAAGGGAAGGATCACGCTGTTCATAGAGCTCAAGGGAAATACCGCCGATCAGAAGATGGCCGACGACGTGGTCAAGATGGTCAGGGAGAAAGGCATGGAAGAGGAGTGTGTTTTGATCTCGCTCAAATACAGTCTCATCAACTACATCGAAGATAAATACCCCGAGATGCAGACGGCCTATCTGACCTTCGCGTCCTTCGGCAAGATCGAAGCGCTCAACTGCGACTTCATCGGGCTTGAAGAGGAAGCGGCCAGCGGAAGCGCCATCAGCGCCATACATAACGCGGGCAAGAAGGCGATGGTCTGGACGCCGAACGAGGAAGAGAGTCAGAAGAGATTCCTTCTCTCGGACATCGACTACATCATCACCGACAACATCGCACAGGCAAACGATATCGTAGAACGCCTGAGCGACCGCTCGGATTTCACCGTACTTCTCGATCTGACCAAATTCAAATTCCTGAATTAAAGGAGAATATATCTCATAAACAACATCTATCAGAAATGCAGGGAAGCTGCCTGTTTCATCAGGATGAAGTTTGACGCAAGAGGCGCCATCGGCCTGGTTCTGGGTTCCGGTCTGGGCGATCCGGGCAGCGAGATCGTCAGCCGGATGCAGCCCTCTTTCGGAAGGCTTGTGTACATATGGAATCAGTAGATCTTTTCAATCTCCCCTTCAATGCCGTAGGTTCTCCGGAAATCTTCCAGATCCCTTCCGCTTCTGAGCAGGATGACTTCTTCAAATCTACCGCTTTGCAGATCCATAAAGCCGGCTACTTCCTCGCCGGTACAGATGCTGGCGCGGATCACGGGTCTCTTTCTTGCCGGATCGTAGGTCTTTTTCTCTTCTTTCTTCTTAAAGAACAGCATTTCATTCTCCTTTTGCGTTTCTGCGCAGTTTTTCATGCATGATCGTCATGACGATCAGTAAAAGAAACAGATAGAACGGAAACAGCGGCAGGCCGAAGAATCTAGCCAGAAAGCCGAAAAGCGGCGGCATGACAATGTTGCCAAGATAGGCGCTCGCCATCTGAATGCCGATGATCGACTGCGATCTGTCTCTGCCGAAGAGTTCCGGTGTAGAGTGGATCAGGGATGGATAGATCGGCGCGCAGCCAAGACCGCTTATGATCAGGCCGGCCTTCGAGAGGCCTGTACTGAAGTTCTGCATTAAAAGAAGGACGCCGATGAGGATGATGAATTCTCCCAGGCGGACCATCTGTCTGTCGTTGAGCTTCAGCGTGATGAAACCGGAGATGCCCCTGCCGATCGTGATGCCCGAAAAGAACAGTCCCGCAAAGCCCGCCGCGATGTTTTCGGCGATGCCCTTCACGTTGACCAGCCAGCTGGCTGCCCAGAGGCCGGCGGTCTGTTCGATTGCGCAGTAGCAGAAGAACGCCAGCATGATCTCGACCACACCCGCTATCTTCATCGCCTCGAAAACGGAAAGGTGTTTCACCGCTTCCTTTGCTTCGCCTTCTTCTTTCTTCCAGAGCTTCAGCGTGGAAAACAACAAGATCGTCAGGGCCAGCTGCATGATGCCGATGCTGCGGTAACCCAGATGCCAGTTGCTGTCGTGCAGGGTCAGAGCCAGCGACATGATGTAGGGGCCGAGCGTCGCGCCGACGCCCCACATGCAGTGCAGCCAGCTCATGTGCCTGCTGGCATAATGCAGGGCGACATAGTTGTTCAGCGCCGCATCCACCGAACCCGCACCCAGTCCATAGGGGATCGCCCAGAAACACAGGGCGAAGAAGCTGTTCGAGAGGCTGTTGCCAAACAGGGCGACCATCGTCATGGCGACCGAGACGGATGTCACAAGTCCCGTTCCGAACCTCTTCGTCAGCCGGTCGGAGTTGAGCGAGGAGATCACGGTGCCGCACGAGACGATGATGAAGATGATGCCCGACCAGGACAAGGGGACATTGAGATCCCCGTACATGATCGGCCAGGCGCTGCCCAAAAGGGAATCCGGGAGACCCAGAGAGATGAAAGCCATATAGATCATGATCAGCAGTACGCCCATATCGTGATTATACAACAGAAAAAGAAAAACAGGCCTGTGCCTGTTTTGAATCAGATACGCGGCTCGAAGGTGAAACCTTCGCCGTTGACGTCCTTGGCCTCCGAGATGATGACGAAGGCACTGGGATCGTGCTTATCGATGATCTCCTTGACCAGCTGGTACTGGTCTTCCGAGACGATCGCCATCAGCATCTTCTTTTCGTTTCCGGTATAGCCGCCGGTGATATCGAAGACCGTCGTTCCGCGCGAGACGATGTTGTGGATGTCTTCCGCGATCAGGTCGTACTTGTCCGAGATGATCTCGAACTTCTTGGCTTCAACGCCGCCGTAGATGTTCATCGACCAGTTGAGCGTCAGCGTCGTCAGGATGACGGAGATCAGTCCGACCAGGACGCTGTTGAGACCGTAGATGTAAAGACCAGCCAATACTGTGATCGTATCCATGAACATGATGGCATGGGAGACCTTGATCTTGAAGTACTTCTCGGCGATCAGGGCGATCGCATCGGTTCCGCCCGAAGAGCCGCCGTTGCGGAACATGATGCCCATCGAGACGCCGCCGATCATGCCGCCGTAGACACTCGCCAGCAGAGGATCGATCTCCATGACGTCCGGCAGGACTCTCGTCACAAACAGGAGGGCAAAGGGATAGGAGATCGAATAGATCAGAGTGTTGCGGAAGAACTCCCTGCCTAAGAGAAAGGAACCCAGAACAAAGAGGAAGGTGTTCAGAAAGATCGTGATGATATCTTCCGAAACAGGAAGAAACGGCGACATCAGCGAAGTGATGCCGGCCACACCGCCGGTCAGGATCTTGCCGGGCAGGATGAACAGACCGACCGACAGCGCAAATAAGAGCGTGCCGATCTCGATCATCAGGATGTTTCTGATCATTTTCCACATCTTCAGGGTCTCCTTGTAAACAAAAATAAACAAATATGAAAGAATTATATCATATGTGTTCTGTTATATAATTGAGATGTAAGGGGGAATTATAAATATGAAAAAGTTATTGGAAGAATTCAAAGAGTTCGCGTTAAAGGGCAACGTCATGGATATGGCTGTCGGTGTTATCGTCGGCGGCGCCTTCTCATCCATCGTTTCTGCACTGACCGACAACATCCTCAACCCGATCATCGCCTGCCTCGGCGGTACGGAAATCGGCCTGGTCACGCCGCTGGGCAACACCGGACAGGTCATCAACTGGGGCGCTTTCATCTCTGCGATCATCAACTTCCTGATCCTCGCCTTCGTCCTCTTCCTGATCCTGAAAGCCGTCAACAAGATGACCGCCCTGACCAAGAAGGAAGAAGAAGAAGCGGAGCCCGAAGCTGAGCCGGAGCCTTCTGAGGAAGTCAAGCTCCTGACGGAAATTGCAGCTGAACTGAAAAAGCTCAACAAGTAAAGCCAACAGAAAACAACCCCGCGGGGTTGTTTTTTTTATGCGATGAAATGATCATCCCTTCCGGTCTCGATCTCGTCGAGCAGCTCGATCAGCCGCTTGCGGGAGACTTCGATCAGCAGATTGTTTTTTTCGTTCAGGGCTCTGGTGAATTCATCCATGTGAGCGGTGATGTCCCTGCGCTCGTCGGCGAGCGATTCCTCGTAGACCCTGTCGGCCCTCAGCATCGCCAGCATGTTTTCCTCGTCTTCGCGCGGATTGCGCTTGAGGTATTCGAGCCTCTTTGCCCGGCTCTCGATGTCCTCTTTCCCCTTGCTGTGCTCTTCGTCCTGTATGACGACTTTTCTGGTCACGCCGGTTGAAAGAACCTTGACTTCCGCTTCCAGTAAAGCGTCGATGTCGTAGGTATAGGTCACCTCGATCGCCTCCTTGCCCCGGGGGCCGGGAGGAACTTCGACCGTCAGTTCGCCCAGGAAGAGGTTGTTGGCGGCGATGCGGCTTTCTCCCTGCAGGATCTTGATTGTGACATACTCCTGATTGTCCCTTGCCGTATAGACGATCTGTTTGCGGCTGACCGGAATGACGGTGTTGCGCTCGATGATCGGCAGATAGACGCCGCCGATCTCAAAGGAACCGTTGTCTCTGACGACTTCCGTTCCCAGCGTGAACGGACAGACGTCGGTCAGGATGACTTCTTCGACTTCTTCGTTCCTCTGCTTCATCGCGCACTGCAGCGCTGCGCCCAGTGCCACCGAAATATCCGGATCTTCAAAGGATACGGTCTCCATGCCGGTGATCCTTCGGACGTAGTTCTTCACGATCGGCAGCCTCGTCGCACCGCCCGTCAGCAGGATCTCGTCGAGGTCGTCCAGCGTGATCCTGGCATCCCTGAGCGCCTTCTCGATCGGACCGCGCAGTCCTTCCAGAAGCTCCCTGCATCTCTTTTCGTATTCGATCAGTTCAAAACTCTGCGTATAGCGCTTCTTGCCGATCGTGACGTTCATCAGCGCGACATCGCTTTCGCTGAAGCTGCACTTGCATTGTTCGGCGGCCTTGTAGATCCGCTTGAGGTCCCTGAAACTGATCGCTTCTTTGTCAAGACCGGTCTTTTCCATGAACATTTCGAAGAGGACTTCCGTGAAGTCTTCGCCGCCCAGAAAGTTGTTTCCGGCGATCGCATAGACTTCCATGATGTTCTTATAGTATTCAAGAATGGTGACATCGAAGGTGCCGCCGCCCAGGTCGAAGACCAGACAGCGTTCGGTCTTTCCCGATTCGCCGATGCCGTAGGCGATCGCCGATGCGGTCGGTTCGTTGATGATGCGGCTGACCTTCAGACCGGCCAGTTCGCCTGCGCGGATCGTCGCCTTGCGCTGTTTGTCGTTGAAGTAGGCGGGCACGGAGATGATGGCTTCATTGACTTCCTGCTTCAGATATTCCTCCGCGTCTTCCTTCAGGGAACGCAATACGAAAGAAGACAGTTCCTCCGCGTCAAAGCTGTGATCGCCCAGATCAAAGACCTTTGCGGTCCCCATTGCCCGCTTGAAGACGGATGCCGTCCTCTCCGGATGCAGGTATCCGTATTCCCTCGCCGTCTCGCCGATCAGGATCTGATCCTTTTCATCGAGCGCCACGACCGAGGGCGTCATCTTCTTTCCCAGACGGTTGGGGATGATCTGCGCTTTGCCGTCCCTGTAGCAGGCGGCCAGTGAATTCGTCGTTCCCAGGTCGATCCCGATCAGCATTTCTTCTTTCCCTTTCCGCTTATTCTGTCAAGCGCAATGACGAAATCCTCCTCGTCGGGCCACTTCGCATTGCCTTCTCTTGCCAGTTCACACATCTTTTCCTTATCGCCGAAGATCTCGGCCATTTCCATCTCGAAGACGGAGAGATCCTTACAGCCGCTGTATGAACAGTGGTCGCACAGCGGCATCTTTCTGATCTTTTCGGCCAGTTCCTCCGCCTCTTTTCTTCTTCCCAGAAGCGCCAGCGCGCGGACTTTTCTAACTTCATAAAGCGTCGCATTCAACATGTATTCTTCCAGTTTCCCGTCGATCTCGTCCAGCGTCCTTTGCGCATACGTCTTCTGTTTTTCGGGATCGTTCATCCGGAAGGCGCACATGGCCAGATTGCCGGTGGCCATACTGATGTCGCCATACTGCCTGCCTTCTTCGAAGTCCAGAAGTTTGAGAAGATATTTCTCTTCCTTCTCGTAATCCTCCTCTTGAAGTGCCAGCAGATGCATGATCGTCAGACATCTTCGCTCTTCGATCCCGCCGCTGTGGCTGTTCATGATCTGCCGCGCCTTGCGGAAATTGCCCTTGAGCAGTTCCAGGGTCGTCTGCGATTCGTAATATTCGCCATCCCATTTCCAGCCCCACAACATCCTCTCCGCTTCCTTGAACATGCCAAACTGCAGGTATATATCAAAGATGCGTTTCTTTCCCGGATATTTATATTTGTCCTGAATGGTATGAATCACATCGATTGCGGCTTTTGCTTCATCCATGCGGCGCAGGATCTGCACCTTGCGCAGATAATAGCGCGATACGTCGTCTTTGCGATCCTTCACGAGTTCAAGCAGTCTGTCCGCATTCTCCAGAGCCTTATCAAGCTCGTTCTTCATCTCGTAGACATAGGTCAGGCGCAGGTAGCTGTCGATCGAATCCGGTTCCTTCTTCTGCAGGATGAGGAAGCGGCGTTCCGCCTCGTCGAGGTGGCCCATGAACAGTTCGCACATGCCGATATAGTAATCGGCTCCTTCGTCATAGCCTCTCTCCTGGGCCTTTACATAGTAATCTCTGGCCTTCTTTGCCTCGTGTTCGAGGTCCTGATAATAGAGATAGCCGACCTGGGAATCCACGTAGGCGCTGTGGTCTTCCTCTTTCGCCAGATCGAGGTAAATCTCAAGGGCGTCCTTGTAGTTTCCTTCTTTGATCAGAAGCCAGCCCTTGTATTCCAGAAGGTCTCTGTTGCCCGGACGCAGGGAGAGACCCTTCCGCGCCAGCTCCATCATCCGGTCGCGCTCTTCCTTGATGTTGCCGTTGAGTGTTTCGCCTTCCAGACTCAGCAGCCGGTAGTAGAGGTCGTCGCTGAATTCGTAGTTGTCTTCAAAACCTTCCATCTGCTTGACGGACTTCCGGTAGAATTCCTTCGCCTTCTGCCTGTCATCGTCTTTTCGCTCGGCAAGCAGGCCCTTCACATAGAGCACGGATGTATCTTCTGATAGGCCGCAGGAATCCAGATAGTCCATGATCTGCCGGGCTTCCGCATAGGCGCCGTTTCTGATCAGTATCCTGAGCTTCAGGATGAAGAAGCTCAGATCGCTGCCGTCCATTTCAATGGCCTGCGATATCGCATCATAGGCGTCCTGATCGTTCTTCTGATAGAAGTACGCAAACGCCAGCAGGGCTAAGCCGTAGGCGGAATCGGGTTTCTCCTTCAGAAGCCTGGTCGCATAATCCTGTGCCTTTTCGTATTCTTCCTTCATCAGGCAGCGCTGAACGAGCGAAGTCAGGATCTCGGCTCTGTTCTTAGAGAATTCCATCGCCTTCGCATAGGCTTTTTCCGCATTCTCATCGTCGTTCAGGGCGTAGTAATAGTAGCCCATCCGGCCATACATCTCGCCTTTGCGCTTCTTGCGCTTGATGCTGGCGTCACTGTCCATCGGAAGCTCATCGATCACTTCAATGACTTTCTTCAGCGCTTCAACACCCTCTTTATAGTCCTTCGTCGCATAAGCCATCGACGATTTCAGATTGTAGTAGTTGAATGCGTCAGCTCTGTTTTCATCGATCGTCCTGAACAGGGCGATCCCCTGTTCGTCCATCTCGTTTTCAATGTACGCCCAGCACAGATCGATCTTAATCTCCTGGTCGTCCGGTTTTTCTATGATTTCCTTCTCTTTTTCGGAGATGATCGAGACGTTGATCTGTCTTCTTCTCTGATCGAGGTCCGAGAGAATGCGGTTGTCGCCGTTGGCCATCCGCATCATCTCGTTGATCTGTTTGACCGCATCATCATAGCGGCCCATCGCTTCCAGAACGTCGGCGTAGTGGCCCTTCAGCCTGAGGGCGTCATCGTGGTATTCCAGCTGCTTTCTGCACAGCGCTTCCGCCTTCTCGAATTCACTGCATCCGAGGTATTCCTTGCCAAGCATCAGAGCGAGATCGAGATTCTCTTCGTGTTCTTCGCAAATTTTCTCGAGTTTTTCGATATACTCCGGTTCTCCCTGACGGATCTTCCGGCAGCACAGGAGCGCATCGCCATAGGGATGGCTCTCTTTGCAGTGAACGAGTTCTTCGACCCTGTCCTGACAGTCTCCTTCCGGGGTGATGTCGAGGTAGGCGTCCAGATAGTTCTGACAAGCCTGCCCGTCCTTTCCCGGCACGAAGAGCTCCATCGGCAGGATATCCGGGTATAAGATGCCGTTGACGATCACGCGGTCGATGAATTCGCGGGGATAGCTTTCATAGAGTTCCTTTTTTCTTTCCAGAAAGGAGAAGTGCTTTTCCATGCATTCCCACACCGTGTGGCCGATGAAGTAGTGATCCATCAGGTAGTTCAGCAGCTCGCTTTCCGCCCGCATGCGGCCGGAGATTCTTTCAAGAAGACCGTCGGAAAAAAGATCCTCCCACTCTGCAACGTCTCTTCGGCGTGAAAAATCCTCGTAGATGTCTTCGAGCTGTTTCAGCCAGGTATCGGCCTTTCGATCTTCGTCCTTCATCTCCTCGGGCTTTTCCGCATACGCCAATGCTTCTTCGTAGGCGTTTCTGAGCTCCTTGAATTCCTCGGGCTTGTCTTCCGGATTGGTATCCGAAAGCCGATCGCGGTAGGCTCTCGTGATCTCTCTCTTGTCTTTCGTCTTTGCGATCCCCAGGATCTCCCAGATCTTTTCGTTCATACGTACTATTCCATTATATTAAAAAGGGCGTCTTCAGACACCCTTTGATTCATTGTTTTCCGCCTTGGCTTCCTCTTCCTTCAGGCATTGCCTGTCGTAGGCGACCAGGAAGGGATACCAGATCGCCGCCGTCATCGCCAGCAGGATCAGCACCAGGATGACGCCCCGGAAATCGTAGTTGGTCATAAAGGGCAGGATCGGCTCCGGTACATACCAGAGCAGGAAAGAGCGGTACGGCATCGTGACCAGACCCGCCTTCATGGTCAGATAGGTGATGACTGCACAGAGCACGGGATTGATCCACATCGGGATCATCAGAAGCGGATTGAAGACGATGGCACCGTAGACGATCGGTTCATTGATGTTGAAGATCGAGGGCACGATGCAGGATTTCCCCAGAGACTTCAGCTTGGCCGAACGGCAGAAAAAGAAGAGGATGCACAGCGTCAGCGTGCAGCCCGTTCCGCCCAGCATCGTCCAGCCGCTGATCGTCTCCACCGTCATGACGTATTCGGGTCTGCCGCCTGCGGCAACCAGCGCAGCATTGCGCGCCAGAGCGTCGAGACCGACTGCGTAGTAGACCGGCTGAAGCAGCCAGGGCGAGATGCCGAAGGAATAGAAGAAGGTCATCAGAAAGACCAGGAGCGCCATGCCGAAGCAGCTCTGAACGATGTTGACCAGGGGCGACACGGCGATTGAGATCAGATTGTAGACGTCGAGCTTCAACACCCTGCACAGCACAAAGACCGTGACGATGATGACCATGATCGGCGCCATGGAATCGAAGCTGTCTACCAGGAAGTCCGGCATTTTGGAATCCTTCGAGAAGATGCTGTTGGAGGAGAAGAGTTTCATGACAAAGGCGGTGAACAGTCCGGCTGCGATCGCCACGAACATGCCGCTGGCCGAGACCCGGCTTGCTTCGATGCTGAAGCTGCCCCCTTCAAAGGACGCGCCGCTCATTGCAAGGAAGGAGGCTGCTCCCATGAAACCGGCCTGCCGCCGGTATTTGGGCAGGTCCAGCTTTTCCAGGATGATCGTCGGCAGAAGGTACGCCACCATCAGGGAGCTGAGTCCCATCGTAAAGCTGCTCAGATAGGAAAAGTCGGGGAAATTCTCGACATACTCGTTGACGATCGAAACGATCGTGACAAACGACGATATGATCATGACCGGAATGGCCGAGATCATCGTCTCCTGTACCGATGCGATCCAGGGGTTTTCCGCAAAGGCGGCCGCCTTGGGTCCGAATACCTCGCTCATCCATTGAATGACTTTTTTCATGGCTAATCTCCTTCTCTGGGACGATCTGCTTTCCTCGTCTTTATTTTATTACGATTTCATACGTTTTTCCTTTTTCCTGCCCGAAAGAAAAAGGATGTATAACATCCTCTATTCGAATTCGATCTGTCCGTCATCGCTCATGTGACTGACTCTGGCCAGGACTTCAACATCATAGCCGAGGTCCTTGATGCGCTGTTCGCCGGGCTGATAGGTCTTGCATACGACGGAGCCGCAGCCGACGATCTTTGCGTTTGCCTGCCTGCAGAGACTGATCAGGGCGTTCATCGCTTCGCCGTTTGCCAGGAAGTCGTCCAGGATCAGTACCCGGTCGTTTTCATTCAGGTATTCCTTCGACACCTGTACGGTGTATTCGATGTTGCGGGTATAGGAGTGCTCCTTCGCCGCGTAGGTGTTCTTCGCCATGTTGGCGGCAACCGTCTTCTTGGCGAAGACGACCGGAATGTAGCCGAAGAAGCGGGAGGCATCCATTGCGATCGCGATGCCGCTGGCTTCGATGGTCAGTATCTTGCTTGGATCCTTGTCCTTGAACAGCCTGTAGAATTCTTCTCCGATTTGTTCCATCAGCTTCGTATCAATCTGGTGGTTGAGAAAGCTGTCGATCTTGAGAATGTCGCCGGGGAGTATCTTCCCGTCCTTTCTGATGCGTTCTTCCAGAAGTTTCATATGCTCTGCTCCTTCGATATATGACTATACTAACACATTTCTATTTGGACAGACGCGTTGATATAATAGAAATCGGGCAGGAAGAGAATATGAAATACATCTATATCGTCAACCGTTTCAATCTGAAGGAAAAGACCGATGCGATCATCGAAAGACTGAAAAGCGCATCCGAAGAATTCGGCAGGGAATACGAAATTGTCGTCAACGAGACGACCGAAGAGGGGGAGAACTGTTTTGATCGGTTCAAAGACAGCGAATTCGTCATCACCTCGATCGGCGGCGACGGTTCGATCAACCGCGTGCTCAACGGCATCTGGGGCACGAAAAACATCCTTTCCTTCATCCCGGGCGGCACCGGCAACGACTTCTATCACTACTGCACAGATCGTCTGAAGGACGGCATCCATGAAGCCGACGTGATCCGCATCAATGACTCTTATTTCATCAACGTTGCCTGCTTCGGCATCGACGCCGACATCGCCAACGACGACAACTTCATCCACAACCGCTTCATCCCGAAATCCATGCGCTACAACGCCGGGGTCATCTACTACTTTCTGACCTATCAGCCCCGCTACATGAAGGTCGAAGTGGGCGAGAAAGTCATCGAAGGCAGATTCACCACCGTCGCGGCAACCAACGCCCGCTACTACGGCAACGGTTACAGCATCTCGCCCTGCGCCGACTTCGCCGATGGCTCGATGGAGATCCTGATGGCCGACAGGCTCGACAAGATCAACATGGCGAAAACCATCCTGTCGATGAAGGATGCGGGTCATCTGAAGAACCCCGCCGTCCGCGTCTTCAATACAGACAGAGCCGTCATCTCTTCCGACAGACCGTTCAAGGCCAACATCGACGGCGAAGCTCTGGAAGCGATGCGCTTCGAGCTGGAAGTCCTGCCGAAAGCCGTACGGCTGGAATTTGATCAGAAGTTCATCGATAAGGTGTGTAAATGATCCAATCAAAAACACGATGTCTATGCATCGTGTTTTTTGTTGTATTGAATCCTCTATTCGGGTCTCTTTTCTTCTTCCCTGTTTTCTTCCAGATCGATCTGCTGACGCTCGACAAGCTGCGCGAACATGCCGTTGAGGCTGATCAGTTCGTCGTAGGTGCCTTCTTCCCTGATCTTTCCTTCATCAAGGACGAGGATCCTGTCGCACTGCCTGATCGTCGACAGACGGTGGGCGATGACGATGCGCGTGCAGTTGAGTTCGTCGAGGGCTTCGGCGATTTTTTTCTGCGTCAGGTTGTCGAGGGCGGAAGTCGCCTCATCGAAGATCAGGACCTTCGGTTTGGGAGCGATGGCTCTGGCAATCATCAACCGCTGCTTCTGACCGCCGGAGATGCTTCGCGAACCTTCGGAGATGATCGTATTCATGCCCATCGGCATGCGCCGGATATCCTCGGCAATGCCGGCCGTTTCCGCCGCCGCCCATGCCTCTTCAAGAGAGAGGTCCGGGGCACAGATCGTGATGTTGGAGAAGATGTCGCCGTTGAAGAGGTCACCGTTCTGCGTGACGACGCCGATCTTCCTTCTCAAAGAGCGCAGGTCGATCTTTTTAATATCTTTACCGTCGTAATAGATCGCGCCTTTTTCCGGCATCTCAAAACCAAGCAGCAGCCGGATCAGCGTCGACTTGCCGCAGCCTGTCTTGCCGACCAGTGCAACATATTCGCCCTGCCTGATCTTGAGCGAGAGGTCGTCGACGATATAAGGCGTATTGTCTTCATAGCGGAAGCTGACGTGGCTCATCTCGATGTTGCCGCTGATGCGGGTGAGCACTTCCTTGTCCTGGGCGTTTTCGGGAACTTCCTTCAGGATCGGCTCGGCCATCTCCAGGATCGGCTTGATCTGGGCGACGTTCTGCAGGATGGAGGCCAGCGAGAAGAAGGCTCCCGTAGCCATGCCGTAGGCGGAATTGAACGCAAAGTACGACGACTGGTCGAGTCCGCTCTTCACCGCCAGATAATACAGCTGGATCGTCCCAAACAGCGAGATCGCCGTATTCAGGACGCTGTTGATCTTTAAGAACATCGGCGGATCATAGGCCTGTCTGGCTTCGGCGGCGTAGGTCTTCGCCCACTTGGCAAAGACGCGCTTTTCCACGCCCGAGACCTTGATCTTCTGAATGCCGGAGAGAAGCGCATAGCTTAACCCGGATTCCTCAGCCGACAGCAGCATCATCTTTCGGGAGACGCCCGTCTGCATGAAGGTCGACAGCAGGCTTATGCCCACGGTCACGGCGATGATCAGAAGCGAAGGAATGACGAGCCTTGGCGCATAGCTGAAGATCTGGCCGACGTACATCAGGGACATCAGCGAGTTGATGGCGCCGTTGAAGAGGCCCGTTACCAGCATGTCGCACAGCTGGTTGACGCTGGAAGCTCTCGAGGAGAGCTCGCCGGACGAATACTTTCTGAAGAAGCGCGCCGGCAGAGACATGACGCGCATCATGACGGCCGCCTCAACGGAGAGCGACGTCTTGATCCTGACGCGGGAAGTCACCTGGGCGTTGATGATGCCGATGAGGCGGGAAGAGATGTTTGCGCATATCATGAAGATCATCAGCGAGACCAGTATCGTGACAGACCTGCTTTCAAGGACCGGTCCGGTCACCATCTTGGACAGCTTCGTCGTCAGGATGCCGAAATTCGTTACGACGAAGCTGATGACGACGATCTTGATGACGTCACTGGGCTGGACGCAGTCCTTCATATACATCAGCAGATCGACGATCTTCAGTTCCTTCAGGGGAAGCGGCGCATAGAAACAGTATGCGTCCTCTTCAAAGAGACCCTTGTTGACCGTGCTTATCTTTGTCCTGTTTCCGCTCTTGAGATCGACGAAGGAATAGCCGCGAAGATCATCGGGCAGGATGGCAACCGGTACCTTGCTTTCCCTGTCAAAAGCCAGGATCGGACCGTAGCAGTCCCTGTACCAGCCCGGGGTCAGTTTGACCACGCGTTCCATGATGCCGTGGGGTCTTAAGGCATATTCCAGCTGTTCCTCAAAGCTCGTGATCTCTTCGGGGATCTCGACCGGTTTCTTGTGGTAGTATTTCAGGATCTCATCGATCGCCATTTTGGCGAGATGAAGATCGCTTCGCATTTCAAGCGCCGCCTTGTTTCCAAGGACCGACGAGGCGAGCTCAACAAAGGAGTCTTCGAAGACTTCCTGATCTGAAAGCTTGCGCGTCTTTATCTGTTCATCAAACCAGCTCATCGGACTCCTTTCTACTCGTTGGAAACGAGCTCCTTATAATAGCCGCCTCTGGCGTAGAGTTCGTCGTGCGTGCCGCGTTCCACGACCGTGCCGCGGTCGAGAACGACGATCTCGTCGCAGTCGCGGATCGTCGAAAGACGATGGGCGATGACGATGCAGGTGATGCCCCTGTCCTTGATCGACTTGACGACTTCATATTCCGTCTTCGCGTCGAGGGCGGAAGTCGCTTCATCCAGGATGACGATCGTCGGGTCCTGACAAAGGGCCCTAGCGATCTCCAGTCTCTGTCTCTGGCCGCCCGAAAGGTCCTTGCCGCCTTCGGTAAGTCTGTGGTTGTAGCCGCCTTCTCTCTGAATGATGTCTTCGTGGATCTGCGCGTCTCTTGCGGCCAGGATCATTTCAAAATCCTTGATCGATTCATCCCACATCTTGATGTTGTTGGCGATGGTGTCTTCAAAGAGGATGATGTCCTGGTCGACAACGGCCAGCGATCCCTTGAAGACGCTGCGGTCGATCTCGCTGATCGGTTTGCCGTCGAAGGTGATGCTGCCGCTCCAGGGCTGATAGAGTCCGGAGATCAGCTTGGCCAGGGTGGACTTGCCGCAGCCCGAGGCGCCGACAAAAGCGACCCTCGAACCCTGGGCGATCGACATCGAAAAGTCCTTGATCAAGGGTTCCGCCAGTCTGGAATAGCCGAAGGTGATGTCTTTGATTTCGATGTTGCCTGAAAGCTTGGCGTAGCTGACGCCTTCGCGGACCGGATCGTCCTTCACGTAGGGATCGTCCGGATAGTTCATGACGTCCTCGATCCGTTCCATGTCTGTGCGCATCTCCTGAATGGCGGTGCCCGAGGAGACCAGGGACATGGCCGGGGCCATGAACTGGGAAAGGACGCCCTGGAAGGTCATCATGGAACCCAGGGTAAACTTGCCCTGCATCGTATATAGAACACCCAGGAAGAGGACGGCGTAATCGGCCAGCTGCGTAAACAGCGCCGGTATCATGCCCAGATACTGGGAGATCTTTGAATAGGAAATGTTCTGGCGGTTGACTTTGGCCTGGTAGCCCGCCCATCTGCGGAAGAAGCCGTTCTCCGCGCCGGAGGCCTTGATCGTCTCGATCATACTGATGCCGTTGATGGTGGCGGAAGACAGGTTGCCCAAATCGCGCATCTGCACCCTGGTCAGGTTGACCCGCCTGTCGGAAATGATCCTTGAAAGGATAATGTTCATTAAAAGCGTCGCAATGCCGATCGCAGTCAGGACCAGCGAGTATCTGATCATGACCACCAGGTAGAATACCAGCATGATCATGTTGAGGACCAGCGGAGCCAGCGTCGTGACGAGGGTCTGGGCGATCGTCGCGTTGGTGTTCTTGCGCTGCAGGATGTCGCCGACCATGCGCTGGGAGAAGAAGTCCATCGGCAGTCTCAGCACCTTCCACATGTAGGAGGCGGAGCCGACGACGGACATCTTGCCGTTGATCTTGAGCGAATAGAGCGTGCTGGCCGCCTGAACGATCAGCTGCAGCACAGCCAGGATCGCCATCGTCCATATGAAAGACATCAGCCATTCCGGGTTGAGGCCGGTCAGCAGGTAGTCCATGAAGATCTGGCTCATGACCGGATTGATGATGGAAAACAGGCGGGAGATCACCGTCGTCAGTGCGACGAAGACGATCGCCGCGGCGGTTCCCTTGAGCCGCTTCTTCGCAAAGTCCAGAACGCTCTTGGGTTTGCCGCCCGGCTCGAAGTTCTCACCCGGCTGTATCATCAGGGCGATGCCGGTGAAGCTGTCGTCAAACTCCTTCATCGTGATTTTGACGGTGCCCCTGGCCGGATCGTTCAGATAGACCTTGTCACCACGAAAACCGTCGACGACGACGAAGTGATTGAAATCCCAGTGTACGATACAGGGGAAGTATCCCTCCTCTTTCAGTTCCCTGGGTTCCAGGCGGTAGCCCTTGGCGTCAAAGCCGTAGTTGCGGGCCGCCATCAGCATATTCTTCGCGTTGGAGCCGTCGCGGGATACGCCGCAGTCGACTCTGACCTGCTCGAGCGGAACCCACTTCTCGTAGTAGCCCGCCACCATCGCAAGACAGGCCGCACCGCATTCCAAAGCCTCCATCTGAATGATGACGGGAACCTTTGCGACGCCTTTCTGTATCGGTTTCTTTATTTTCTTGTCCATGCAGTATCTCTAACGGAAAAGGAAGCGGATCGGCGTGATGCGTTCGATGATGACCTCCCCGCCGTATGTACCCACAGGAAGATCGACCTGGGCAGAAGCGATCGCCCGGCCGTATTCGTCGAGGCTCACACTTTCAACGACATATTCGTTGTCTTCGATTTTCAGGATCATGCCTTCCGCGATGCGCTCCGCCTTGTTTCCGGTGACGATCGCCACAGCCTTGTTCTGTTCGACAGCGACTGCCGCCTCCGCTTTTGTTTCCAAAGTGCCGATGGATGCCCATACCAAAAAGCCCGCCAGCAGCGCGATGACTGCCGCCAGGATCGTCCAGATGCCGGGGTTGGTGACGCGCAGATAATCATTCAGCTCTTCCGGAGAAGATATCTTGTTGACGCTTTTCTCTCTGAATATCTGTTTTTCCATGGTATGTGCGCTCCTTTATCTCTTCATTCATTATAGCCCGTGGCAATATCTCTTATTCATTTTTCAGATGGAGACAGAGACATTCCCAGGGTCTTAAAATGACAGGATCCTCGCCGACTTCTTTTCGGTCGTAATTGCTCAGCAGGATCTTCGCCTTATGCAAGGGAAGCTCTTCTTTCAGATCGATCTTTATTTCCGCCTCGCTGAAGCTGTTGAGACAGATCAGCAGCTCATCTTCTTTCTTTCGGAGGTAGCTGAAATGAAGGTCGCTGTCATAATCGATCCATTCCAGATCGCCCTTTACGATTTCGCTTCTTTCGTGACGGACCTTAAAGAGTTTCCGGTAGAAATGCAGGACGGAGTCGGGATCTTCCTCTTCCGCCTTCACGTTGCATATCGGATATTGGGAATAGGCCTTCATCCACGGCTCGACTTTTGAGAAGCCGCCGTTAGCTTCGTCGGACCAGGGCATCGGCGCGCGGGATGTATCCCGGCTTCTCTGGTTCAGCAAGGACAGGACCTCTTTCGGATCCCTTCCTTTTTCGATCACGTTTTCTCTCCAGTAGTTGAAAACTTCGACATCCCGGAATTCCCCGATCGAGGAGAAATCGCTGTTGATCAGACCGAGCTCTTCCCCCTGATAGATGTAGGGGACCCCTTCCAGGAAATAGAGGGCGGACGCCAGTGTCTTTGCGCTTTCTTTCAGATAGGCTCCGGTATTGCCGAAGCGGGATACGGGACGGCACTGGTCGTGGTTGCCCAGAAACAGGGCCATATAGCTCGTTCCGTGCAGGATCTCCAGCCAGTAGTTCAGCGCTTTCTTGAAGTCCGACACCCGGAAGGGTTTCGGGGCGAACTTGTCGTAGCCCTCCTGATCGAAGTTCAACAGATCGAACATGTACAACATGTCAAACTCTTCCCGCCTGGGATCGCAATAGTCGAGAGCCTTCTGTCCGGGACAGTAGGCCGTTTCGGAGACCGTGATCAGGCCGCGGGGTTTCAGTTCTCTTTTATAAAGCTCGTGGATATATCTGTCGACGCCGGGTCTGGAGACGTAGTGCCTGGAGGCAAAGCCGTATTTCTCGCCGGGCAGCGTCTTCACATCCGGAAAATCCGGATCCTTGTCGATATTGTTGAAGGCATCGAGGCGGAAGCCGTCGACGCCGAGTTTCGCCCAATAGGCGATGATGTCGGCAACTTCATTCATGACTCTGGGGTTGCGCCAGTTGAGATCCGGCTGCTTTTCGGCAAACAGATGCAGGTAGTAGCTGTCCGTCGCTTCGTTGTATTTCCAGGCCGGTCCGCCGAAGACGCTCAGCCAGTTGGACGGCTCGCTGCCGTCTCTTTTTCCTTCCCTGAAGATATAGCAGTCATAATAGGGGCTGTTTCGATCCGCAGACGCAGACCTGAACCACGGATGTTCGTCGGACGTATGATTGACGACCAGGTCCATGAACAGGCGCATTCCTCTCTTGTGAATGCCTTCGCACATTTCCTTCCAGTCCTCCAGCGTGCCGAAGTCGGGATCGATGTTCCTGTAGTCCGCCACGTCATAGCCGTTATCTGCCTTCGGCGAAACGAAATACGGACAGATCCAGATCGCATCGACGCCGAGTGCCTTTATGTAGTCGAGCTTCTCGCTGATGCCTCTCAGGTCGCCGTTTCCGTCGTTGTTGCTGTCAAAAAAGCTGCGGGGATAGATCTGATAGAACACCGCGTCGTGCCACCAGCTGCGTCTGTTTTCTCCCTTGTCTTTCATAGCTGTTTCCTCCACCTCTATTGTATTTTAAAAGCCCGCTTCTGCGGGCTTTTCCTTCAATGGTCTTTTTGATTTACTTGGCTGTGAATTTTACCCAGGTACCGTCGTTGGCGATCCACTTGTGGGTGTCGATC
>JAEEGL016628937.1_pt1 | contig 34588 bp, 28 predicted proteins | sample 9134231 | NCBI WGS metagenome assembly JAEEGL01 (sample SAMN16246548, study PRJNA631951) | gut metagenome | biome: gut microbiome; feature: rumen; material: fiber-attached | host: Bos | place: Iran: Karaj | collected 2018-10
ATAAAGTAGATAAAAAAGAATGTTTATTTGATGTTAAATGTTCTAAAACATTAGAAGATGAATTAAATAAATTAGGAGTTAAACCAGTGGAATATAGAACTGGTAACTCATATACAAGAGCTGCATCAGCAGAAGGAGATTACCCATTAAGTGGTGAATTATCAGGACATGTTTATTTTAGAGATAAATGGCCTGGATATGATGATGGTATATATGTTGGTATGAGATTAATTGAAATGCTATCAAATACTGATAAACCATTAAGTTCATTCTTAGAAGGATTAGAACATTATTATTCAACTCCTGAAATAAAAATGCATGCTGAAGATAATGTTAAATTTGAAATAGTTAAAAAAATAGAAGAATATGCTAAAAGTAAAAATTATAACTATATAACTATTGATGGAGTAAAAGTTAAATTTGACGATGGTTTTGCCCTTGTAAGAGCATCTAATACAGGACCAAATCTAACAATGAGATTTGAATCTAAAACAGAAGAAAAACTAAATCAAATAAAAGAAGAATTTGAAAATGAAGTAAAAAAATATCTATAATAGTTATTTAAGGGGGAATTAAAATGGAAAAAATTACTATTCCATATAATTATATTAATTTAATGGCTTTTGCCAATTTATTGAAATTTGGTAATAGAGATTCAATAGATATAAATGATTTAAATAATTATAGAAATAAATATATAAACAATATCATTAGTTTTAGAAAAGTATGTAAAAATAAAAAAACTACATACGATAAAATAGATGATGAAACAATTAATAGTGATTTTCTATATAATTATGATGGATTATTTTCTGAAGAAGATGGAATTATATATATAAATGAAGGAATAGGATGGACAGATATACTAACAGAAGCAATGAATGTACGAGCAACTGATGAAGGTTGCGAAGATGCATATTTAGTTGGTTGTGATTCTATTGATATGCTTAAAATAATAAAAGCTACATATATAAATGATTTCTATAATAAATTATTAAAATATGAAATAGAATTTGAAACAGCATATCTTAATTATTTTAATAATAAAACACCAGAAAATAAAAAAGAATTAGATAAATATATGGCTATTAAATATGTGTTATTATCAAAAATAAAATCATTACCTGATTATAGAATTGAAGCACTAAGATCCACTTCCTTAGAATCTGAAACAGAAAAAGATGAAGATTTTGAATATGATATTTTTCCATTCGATAAAGAAATATGGGATAGTGTTCAACATGTAGAAAATTTAGATTCAGATGAATTAGCTTACGATTTAAATCAATATTCAATATTTTCTGAATATCCAATTTATTATAAAAAACTAACTGATGAAATAGAAACAATATATTTATCTAGTGTTAATGATATATTTTCATTCTTCACAGAATTATCTGAAAATAAAAAAGGATTAGATTTTACTAAGTTATTATTCTATTTAAAATATGTTGATAATATTAATAAATATTTAGAAAAAAATAACGACATGGGACTATTAGAAAGTAAAATAAGAGTTCTATATAGTATAGATAAACCTGAATTATGTTTATATGATGAAAATAACTTAAAAAAAGAAATTGAATATGTTAATAGTTTAAGAGTAGATCAAAAAGAATACTATATTGATAAAGATGAAGTAATCTTCTTAATTGGAGAATTATTTATAAATGATGATGATTTTTATACAGCACAAAAGTTATTATTAATTAAAACATATTATGATTTAACTCAAAATGAAGAAATAAGAGATTTCTTTGATGATTTTAAACCATTAAAAAAATATGACCTATATAAAAACATAGTATTTGGAAAAGAAAAAACAAAAAAAATATAGTTTATTTAAACTATATTTTTTATATACATAGAAATTTTATCAGCAAAAGCAACTATTAATAAACCACCAATTGCTAAAAAATAATGTAAATATTTATATATTTCATTAGTCTTATATTTAGGACTAATAATACATAAATGATTAACTATAAATGAAGATAATATAAGAACTACTCCAATTATTGTAATTAACAAAGTATTAGATAAATTTCCATTAAAAATAAGTGTTCCTGTCATTATACCCATACCAGTTAATCCATGAGTATAAATAACCCATATTTCTTTACCACCCTCTTTAGGTACAGCCATTGCAGCGGCATAAAAAACAAACCCAAAAATATATATCATATTCATACTTACTATAAAACCTAATGAAAGAATAATAATAAGACATAAACCACCAATTATCCTATAATTATGATTACTTTTACCCTCAATAATACCCATTTCAACCAAAGAGTTATATGCTTCTTTATTAGCGGCTTTTTGATTCTTATTATGATAATAATCACTGTAAATATTCATACATTCATCAAAACTTAATTCATCTATTCTTTTATCACTATTCATTTTAATCACCACCAATTAAAGATATTTCTCAACCATAGGAAGAATTTGAACAAGTAATATACCTATAAGAAATGCAATCATAATATATATTTTAATATGTTTCATATTTTTAAACTTGCTATTTAAGCCAGATACTATTACTGATATAAATGCAACTAATAATATGGTTATGCTTATTGTCATATAAGTAATAATACCTTTAGGGCTATCTGTCATAATTGGACTTTGCATTATACTTAATAAAGTAGGGACAACCATAAAACATAATCCAGATAGACCATGTGAAAAAAGAAATATTGTTGCGCCTTTTTCTAAAAATAAAGATATTAAAAGTCCACTAATAAAGAAAACAAAACCTGCAAAGTAAAAAATATTAATATTAATAAAACCAATTAATAGAATAAGAAGAGATACTATTATTATACCAAGAATATCAATATTCTTATCACTCATTTTTGATCCTTTAACAAGTCCTAATCTTAATAATGAATTACTAATATAATTATATGCTTCATCTGAATTTGATGATTTTAATTTATTTAATTCTTTTACATATTGTTCATAATAATTTTCCTTATCCATAAATACCTCTATATATTACATTTTGATTATATCATTGCAAAATTATAAAAATAAATAATATATTCGTAAAGAAACGTAAATATACATACCATTTATGTATTATAGATATTTTATTATGTTAAAATTATATTGGTGAACTTTATGAATTATTTATATAAAGATACAAATATAAATTATGCTTTTTATGATAACAAAAGTGATGTTTCACTAGTATATCTTCATGGTTGGGGTCAAAATATTCAAATGATGATGCCTATAGCTAAACCATTTATAAAAAGTAATAATGTATTAATAATAGATTTACCAGGTTTTGGTGAAAGTGAAGAGCCAAAAGAAGTATGGACTATATATGATTATGCAGATATGGTAAATAGTTTAATAAAGAAACTTAAATTAAAAAAAGAAATCTTAATTGGACATTCTTTTGGTGGAAAGATTTCTCTTTGTTATGCTACTGTATATAATCCATATAAAATAGTATTACTTGCCAGTCCATATAGAATTAGTAAGAAAAAGAACACTATTAAAACTAAAGCATTAAAAACACTTAAAAAAGTACCTGTATTAAATAAATTAGAAAAGATAGCAAAAAAATATATAGGATCTACTGATTATAAGAATGCCAGTGAAATGATGAGAAAGATATTAGTTAAACATCTTAATTTAGATTTAACAGATGAAGCTAAGAAAATAAAATGTCCAACTCTATTAATATGGGGAACTGCAGATACAGCTGTTCCATATGAAGATGCTATAGAATTGGAAAAGTTAATTAAAGATGCAGGATTAGTTACTTATGAAGGTAATACACACTATGCATATTTAGAAAGATTAGCTCAAACAAATAATGTATTAAAGAGCTTTATAGGGGGTGAAAATAAATGAAAGTATTATATATAATTTCATTAATAGTTTACTTCTATTATATAATGTATAAATCTCGTAAATTTATGCATATGCTTCAACAAAATTGGTATAACGATGGAAATAGATACTTAAAATGGATAAGAGATAACTTTAATAAAGTTTATATGAATGTTGAATTATTGTTCATATTTTTCTACTTCTTTAATAAGTATATATTTATATTATTCATACTTTTATATGTTATTTCTTATACAATGTTTAATAATAAAGTAACACATGAACAATCAAAAAAACCATTAGTAATAACACCTAGAATAAAAAGATTATATTTTACAATGTTAGTATTATAGTTAATACCATCAGTATGAATAGATTTACACTTAGATACATGGCAACTAAATATATCTTTATTATCATTAGGATTAATATGTTATTTAAATCCTCTTGTTATATGGTTAGCTAATATATTAAATAAACCTGTAGAAACATTAGTATTTGAACATTTTAAATTAAAAGCTAAAACTAAATTAAAAGGAATGAAAAATTTAAAGAAAATTGGTATAACAGGTAGTTATGGTAAAACAACAACTAAAAATATATTAAATGACATATTAAATGTTAAATATAATTCATTTGCTACTGAAAAGAGTTTTAATACTATGAATGGTCTTATGATATCTATTAATAATAAATTAGATAAATTCTGTGATGTATTTATTGCAGAAATGGGAGCATTTAGAAGAGGTGAAATAAAAGAAAAATGTCAATTTATTAAACCTCAATATGGAATTATAACTACTATTGGAAAAGCACACTTAGAAAGTTTTGGTAGTATTCAAAATACACAAAAAGCTAAATTTGAATTAATAGATAGTTTACCAGATGATGGAATAGGTGTATTAAGTAAAGATGATGAATTATTAACAAATTATAATATTAAAACAAAAGCTAAAATATATTATGTATCAATGAAAGATAAAAATGCAGATCTTTATGCATATGATATAAAACTATCTGATAAAGGAACTAGTTTTAAATGTAAATTTAAAAATGAAGAAGAAATGTTATTTGAAACTAAACTATTAGGTAGAGAAAATATTTATAATATATTAGAAGCTATGATGATGAGTTATGCTTTAGGATTAAATCTTCGTGAAATATCACTTGGTGTTAAAAGAATTAAACCAGTAGAACATAGATTAGAATTAAGAGAATATGATGAAGATATTACTATCATAGATGATGCTTATAATTCTAATCCTGTTGGTTCTAAAATGGCTGTAGAAGTACTAAGTTATATGCCAGGCAAAAAGATAATAATAACTCCCGGTATGATAGAACTTGGAGAAGAACAAGAACAATTAAATAAAGAATTTGGTTATTATATTTCAGAAGTTTGTGATGAAGTAATATTAATTGGTTTAGAACAAACAAAACCAATATATGAAGGTTTAAAAGAGAAGAAATTTAAAGAAGATAATATATTTATATTAAATGATGTTAAGAAAGCATTTCCTTTAATGGAAAAATTAGCTAATAATAAAAAGACATTTGTATTAATTGAAAATGATCTTCCTGATATATTTAATGAATAGAAGGTGTAATAAATGAAAATTAAATTAGGAGTAATATTTGGTGGAGAAACTGTAGAACACGAAGTAAGTATTATCTCTGCTTTACAAGCTATTAAAAGTATAGATAAAACTAAATATGATGTAGTACCTCTATATATAGCAAAAGATAGAACATGGTATTATGGAAATATATTAAAAGATATAGATACTTATAAAGATTTTAATAATGTAAAAAAATATCTTAAAAAAGTAGTTTTATGTAAAAAGAATAATAGATATTTATTACAAAATACAACTGGATTATTTAGAAAAGATATAGATGAACTAGATGTAGTTCTTCCAGTAGTACATGGTAATAATGTAGAAGATGGAACACTTGCTGGATATTTAGATACAATAGGTATTCCATATGTATCTTCAAGAGTACTTGGTTCAGCACTAGGACAAGATAAAGTTGTAATGAAACAAGTAATGTCTGCTTGCAATATTCCAGTAGTAGATTATGTATGGTTCTATGATAGTGAATATTTATCTGAATCAGAAGAAATATTAAAACAAATAAAAAAGATGGGATTTCCTGTTATAGTAAAACCATCTACACTTGGAAGTAGTATTGGAATATCAAAAGCTAAAAACGAAAAAGAATTAAAAACTGCTATTGATGAGGCGTTAGAATATGATACTAAAATAGTTGTTGAAAAAGCTATTGAAAATCTAACAGAAGTAAATGCCAGTGTACTAGGTAATTATGAAACATCTAAAGTAAGTCCATTAGAAGAAGTAATGGGTGAAGATGAAATACTTTCATATCAAGATAAATATTTATCTGGAAGTAAATCAAAAACAGGCGGTTCTAAAGGAATGGCTTCAACAAATAGAATAATACCTGCTAGAATAGGGGATAAATTAACAAAAGAAATTCAAGAAACGGCTCTTAAAACATTTAAAGCATTAAATTTAAGCGGTGTATGTAGAATAGACTTCTTAATAGATAATGATACCAAAAAGTTCTATGTAAATGAACCAAATACAATACCAGGAAGTTTATCTTATTATTTATGGAAAGAAGACAATTTAGAATATAAAGATCTATTAAACGAAATGATTAATTTATGTATTAAAGAATATAAAAATAGATCTCGTAAAACGAGAGCCTTTGAAAGTAATATATTAGAAGGATTTAATGGTTCCAAAGGATCAAAAGGATTGAAGCAATAAAAAACATTTCTTATTTAAGAAATGTTTTTTAATTATTCATCTTTAGCACCGAATCTGTTACCTTCATCAACAGAAGCTAAGCAGAAGAATACTAATATTACAATAGCACCAATTCCAGTTAGGCAAAGTAATAACCACCAACCAGATTTGTTGATATCATGTAATCTTCTAACTTCGATTGATAAGTTAGGTATTAATAGGGCAAGTGATAAAATAGAACTAATTAAATCAGAAGTCTTTCCATCAACACCAGCAAGACCGCAAACAAATCCTAAAACAAATTCAATAATGATTATTCCAAGAATTGCTAACCAAAAGTGTTTTCTTGATGTTCTACCCTTAAAATTAAAATAGTTAGAAAAATACAATTTTATTGCATCAACCATATTAATTGTCTCCTTCCTTGAATATTCTAATATAATTTTACTACTTAGAAGTAATAAATTCAATAGAATTCATCATATCGTTACTTATTAGGTCTTTATCTTCGAGTATTTGTCTAACTCTTTTTGCAACTCCAACGTTCCCATCAATTATTTCTGCATTAGGAAAATATTTTTGTATTTTATCTTTAATATATGGGTAATGAGTACAACCAAGAACAACACTATCAATGTTCTCATAACCAGTTAAATATTCTCTTAACAAATCATCAATTAATTCTTCATTATGCTTTTCAATAGCATAAGCAAGATTATCGCAACCAAGAAGATGTATAGTTTGATCTTCTTTTTTATTCTCAGCTATTAAATCTTGAGTTTTTTCTGATAAAATTGTACATGGAGTAGCCATAACAAGTGTATTTTTATAATTTTTATCACAAGCAACCTTAATAGCAGGTTCTGTTCCAACAAATATAATATTAGGATATGTTTCTCTTAAATACTTAATGCAATTAGTAGTTGCGGTATTACAAGCTATGATAATCATTTTTACATCTTTAGATATTAAATATCTAACAATCCTATCACATATCTTAATAAGTTCTTGTTTATTTTTATCACCATATGGATTATTTCTATTATCTGCATAATATATAAAACTTTCATATGGTAATAATTTCCTTATTTCATAATAAGTTGTAATTCCTCCAATACCGGAATCAAATATTCCTATTTTTTTATTCATTTTAATCATCTCTCTAGTTATTATATCATAAATATGTTAATATTATATTGTGATTAATATGGAAAGTATAATAAATGCAATTATAAAATTATTTAGTAATATAGAAACATTAAAATATGGAAAAGAACTAGTAGTATTTATTATTTCTATTATGCCTATATTAGAACTAAGAGGAGGTTTACTAGCAGCATCAATATTAAAAGTACCTCCAGTAAGAGCATATATAGTTTCTATAATAGGTAATGTACTTCCAGTTCCATTTATATTATTATTTATAACTAAAATATTAGAATGGATGCACAATTCAAAAATAAAATGGATGCGTAAAACAGCAAATTGGTTATATAAGAAATCAGATAAGAATAAAGGTCAAATAGAAAAATATGGATATATTGGATTATTACTATTTGTTGGTATTCCACTTCCGGGTACTGGAGCATGGACAGGATGTTTAATAGCTTCACTTCTTGGATTAAATAGAAAGAAAGCATTTCTTGCAACAATGGGTGGAATACTAATGGCAAGTATAATAATGATGATAATATCATATGGAATAGTTGGAAATCTAATAGGAGGATGAGATTATGTTAAATAGTTCAATAGTAGTAGCGGCAATACCAGTAATAATACTAGCATTTTATATTTATAAAAAAGATAAAGAAAAAGAACCATTTTATTTATTAGCTAAATTATTATTTGGTGGAGTACTAGCTTGTATAGCAACATTAATAATATCTAAAATACTTGGAATATTTATACCAGTATTTAATATTAATATAAATGATTTAGCAGAACATACCAATTTAGAAATAATAATTCATATATTTGTATGTGTAGCATTAATAGAAGAAGGATGTAAATATTACTTTCTTTATAAATACTCATTTGATCATGCCGAATTTGATACAACATTTGATATGGTAATATATGCAGCATTTGTTTCATTAGGATTTGCATTCTTTGAAGATATATTTTATATCTTAGGATATGGTATAGAAACTGGTATATATAGAGCATTTACTGCTATACCATTACACTCATGTACTGGTATCTTTATGGGAATATATTTAGGACAAGCTGCACTTGATTTAAGAACTAGTATAACTAATAGTAAGAAGAATAAAATATATGCAGTATTAGTACCAACATTATTACATGGTATTTATGATTATGCTGCATTTACTGGACATAATGTTATATTTACACTTACATTTATTGTAATAGTAATAGTATCAATAATATTCTTAAATAAAAAGAGTAAAAATGATGTAATGATTAAATATTTACATAATGAATGTCCAGCATGTCATACTAAAATAAGAGGAAAATATTGCATAAATTGTGGAAAGAAATTATACTAATGAACCAGTGGGTGATATAGTATGTGGATAGCTTACACAATATTAACATTTATATGTTGGGGAGTAGCGGACCTATTTTATAAATTAGGAAATAATAAAGATAATAAATATAACCATTTAATAACAGGTATAATGGTTGGACTTGTAATGGGAGTGCATGCTACTGTATTCTTAATTACTAATAAACCAGAAATACATTTTATAGATATAATAAGATATTTACCAATATCTTTTTTCTATATTTCAAGTATGGTTATAGGATATAAAGGATTAAAATATTTAGAATTATCAATCGCAAGTCCAGTTCAAAATACAAGTGGAGTAATAACAGCAATTCTATTATTAATATTTTTTAAAGAATCATATGATTATCCATTTTATATAGCGGTTTTATTAATATTTATTGGAATAATTGGATTATCTTTAAAAGAAATAAATGAAAATAAAAATAAAAGAATTGAATATAGAAAAAATCATAAAAGATCTATAGTATTAACATTTACAATAATATTTCCACTTGTATATTGTATATTTGATGGAATAGGAACATTCTTAGATGGAATTTATTTAGATAAACTAAGTTTAATCAGTGAAGACACTGCCTTAGTAGCATATGAGTATACATTTTTAATATATGGATTAGTGACATATATATATTTAAAAACAAAGAATGTGAAAATAAATATTCTAAAAGAAAAATATAAATTAAGTGCTGCTATATTTGAAACAGCAGGTCAATTCTTTTATGTATATGCTATGGGAGGAAATGCTACAATAAGTGCTCCAATAGTGGGAAGTTATTGTATATTATCTCTTTTATTATCTAGAGTATTTTTAAAAGAAAAACTATCTATAAAAGAATATATTTATATTTTATTAGTATTAATTGGAATAGTAATATTGGCAATTATGGATATATAAGGAGTTCAAAATAATGAACTTCTTTTATGTTATAATAATATATGGAGGATATATGAAAAAAATAAAAAAATTAATTGGTGAAAGAGAACTTAATACTAGAGTAAAAGAACTATCAGATACTTTATATAAAAAGTATAAAGATGAACAAGTTGTATTTATATGTACACTAAAAGGAGCAGTATTCTTTTCTTGTGATTTACTAAAAAAATATAAAGGAGATGCAAGAATGGAATTCTTAAGAGTATCAAGTTATAAAGGAAAAACAACTACTGGTAAAATAGAATTAAATCTATCAATATCACAAGAAAATATTGAAGGAAAAAATGTAGTAATAATAGAAGATATAGTTGATACAGGACATACTCTTAAGTTTTTAAAAGGATATATTAGTGATATGAAACCAAAAACATTAACTATATGTACATTACTTGATAAAAAAGTAAAAAGACAAGCTGATATAGAACCGGATTATTCTGGATTTGTAGTTGATGATTTATTTGTAGTGGGTTATGGATTGGATTATGATCAACAATATCGTAATTTACCATATATAGGAGTAATTGAATAAAATAGTTAAGATTGGTGTAAATAAAACATACATTTATTTTAGAAAAATAAAATTATGCTATAATGGTTTTAAAGGATAGGTATAATTATGAAAAAGAAATTATTAATATTACTAGTACTTTTATTATTTATGACTGGTTGTGGTAAAAAAGAAGAAGAACCAAAACCAAAATTAACATTAGATATCATGGCAGAACTAGTACCAGATACTTATGGTACAGCCAAGATTAAATGTACACCATTAAAAACATATGATGTAGTTGGAACACTAAGTGGAAAAATATTATTATCAAATGGTTACTTATATTCAATTGGTAGCCTTTATAGTAATAATGAACAATGTATGCAAGTTAGTGATATGCAATTTTCAAAAGTACTTGAAGGTGGATATTTACTAGGAGTAGATGGTAAATTATATTCAGCATATGATTTAAAACCAAACACTTATAATGTAAATGTAAGCGCAGCTGGATATGTAGATTGGGTAGAAATTAAATTTACTGAGCAAGAAAGCTTAGTTTATAAATCATCTAGTACATATGTAAAAGGTAATTACACAAGTATAAGCTATAATAAGTTTTATGCATTAAAAAATGATGGTAATATTTATGTAGTTATTTATAAAATAACAAATAATCATAAAACAGGTAAGAAAACAGCTTCACTTGTAACAGAAAGTGTTATATATTCAGCAAGTAATTTTGGACCAATAACTGATTTTGCAGTTAGTAATAGTACTAATAAAGAAATAAATATGATATTCTCTCCAAATGGACTATATGTATTAAAACAAATAGAGACAGAAGAATGTTTAAAATATGAAGATGTAATGTGTGAAACAAAAATGTCTTTAGTAACAGATTATAGTTATGATAAATATAAAAGTGAAATTAAATATTATGATAAAAACTATGTAATAACAAAAGAAAATTCAATATTACAAACAAACTTTGTATTTAATTTAACTAATTCAAGACAAAGCTATGCACAAAAATTTGCTGATTATGAAGAATAGATTAGATAAACAATCTAATCTTCTTTTTTTATGTTATAATATTACAAAAGGGAGGCAAAATTATGGCCGATGTAATATTAACAGGTGATAGACCAACAGGAAGATTACACTTAGGACATTTAGTTGGTTCTTTATCACAAAGAGTAGAAATGCAAAATTCAGGTAAATATGATGAAATATATATAGAGATAGCTGATGCACAAGCAACTACTGATAATTCAGGAAATATTCAAAAAGTAAAAGATAATGTATTAGAAGTAGCTCTAGATTATTTATCATGTGGAATAGATCCTAAAAAGACAACTATATTTTTACAATCTGAAGTTCCAGAACTAAGTGATTTAACATTCTATTATATGAACTTAGTTACACTTGCTAGATTACAAAGAAACCCAACAGTTAAACAAGAAATAATAATGAGAAAGTTTGAAAATAGTATACCAGTAGGATTTATGACTTATCCAATTAGTCAAGCTGCTGATATTACAGGATTTAATGCAAATATAGTACCTGTTGGCGACGATCAATTACCAATGATAGAACAAACAAGAGAAATAGTAAGAACATTTAATAGATTATATGGTGATACATTAGTAGAACCAAAAGCAGTATTACCAAAGAATGAAAAATGTTGTAGACTTCCAGGAACAGATGGACAATCTAAAATGAGTAAATCATTAGGTAACTGTATATATCTTGCTGATTCAGCAGAAGATGTTAAAAAGAAAGTAATGAGTATGTATACAGATCCAGACCATATTAAAGTAGAAGATCCTGGTAAAACAGAAGGTAATACAGTATTTATATATTTAGATGCATTTGCTAAACCAAATCATTTTAAAGAATACTTTAATGGAGAATATAATAATTTAGATGAACTAAAAGCACACTATGAACGTGGTGGTTTAGGTGATATGAAAGTTAAGAAGTTCTTAAATTATGTATTAGAAGAAACATTAAGACCAATTAGAGAAAGAAGAAAAGAATTAGAAAAAAATATTCCAGAAGTATATCAAATATTATTTGATGGAAGTGATAAAGCAAGAAAAGTATGTGCAGAAACACTATCAAGAGTTAAAAAAGCAATTGGTTTAGATTACAGGAATGATAAAGAATTAATAAATAATCAAATAAAAAAATATAATAACTAATGGAGAGCAAAATGATTAAAAAATTATTATGTATTTTATTAATAGCAATTCTTTTAGTAGGATGTTCTAAAAAAGAAAATCAAGAAGAAAATAAAACAAAAGATACTCTTGCTGCTAATGAAATAGTAGTACATGGAATTAAATATAAATTTGATCAAGATACAGAAGAATATAAATTAAAATTTAAAATTGCTTCTAATTTAAGAAAAGTAGATACAGGAAATGCAATGAATTATTATTCAGAAGAAGTAGATGGAAATAAAGATTTTGTATTTAGAATATTTTATTATAAAAATTCATCAATTGATCATGCTATAAAAGATACAACAGAATCATATGATAAAAAATGGGAAACAAAATTTAATGATTTAGACTATTCAGCAGTACACTTTGTTAATCCAGTCGGAGTAGATACAGAAACAAATATTTATTATCATAAAAATAAAAAAGATGTATATGTTTTTTGTTTTACATCTAATCAAGACATATCAAGATTAGAAAACATATTTTTAAGTTCTATAATATATCCAGAATAACGATATAATTATAATGAGGTATATTATGAGTAATGATATTAAATTCAACGTTGTTAGTTCAGAAGATTTATTAAAAGCAAGTTATGAAGATATTTCTAACGGTAAAAATATATTAGTTGGATACGATGCTGGAGAAAAAGGAGGCATGTTATCCAACTATGTTTATGATGCCATAAATTTAGATAGTAATAATGTATCTACATCAGTATCATTTACTGATGAAAGTGGGGCATCTTGGTTAATAAATGATTTACATTATTATACTTTTAATAATAAAAATGAATTAGTATCACTTACTATAGAAGAATTAAAACAATTGTTAACAAGTAATGACGATAGTTCTTCAATAATTGTTAGTAAAGAAGAATTAAGTAGTTCAACTATATCATCAGACTTAGATTATGTTACAGACGCAATGAATTCATTAGTAGCATATATAAATCCAGATGGTGAATTAGAATATTATTCACAAGCAGGAGATGCTGGATTATATGGAGCTATGTATGATGCAACTAATTATTATAAAGGAATAAATAATACTTTATATTCTTTAATATCTGCTGAAGCAAGTACAGTATCAACAATAGCATATGGATATGAAGCACTAGATAAAGCGGCACAAGAGCAAGCTATAACTGCAGTTAGTTCACCCGATTATTCTGGATATCATTCATCAAGCGGTTCTAGTAAATCATCTCAATCAAGTACCGTTCAGGGAATGACTGCTGGTGAAATATTATCTTCAACACAAGGACTAATTGATCAAACAAGAAGTGCAGCTACATCAACAAAATATAATAAAGTATCAACATTCTTAGGAGAGAATATTCAACCAGGAAAAGTAGGAAAGATAAATGTTAGTAATTTAACATCTACTATGAATAATGTTATTTCTACACTTGAGCAAGATGCACAAACATGTACTGATATGATAGAATCAATAGATAGTTTTACTGATGAAATAAAAAGTAATGGTAAATTAAAAGGTGAATCTTGGAAAAAAGTAAAAGGAAATTTAAAAACATATAAAAGTTTATTAAATGCTAGTATAGATGCAGCAGAATTCTTAGCTAATGTAATGGAAACAGCAAAATTAATGATTGAAGAATTCTTGTATCCAGATACAGAACTAGATGATAGTAAACTACCAGAACTAGAAGAAAAATTAAAAGAAATAAAAGCATTAATTGCAGAATTACTTGAAAAAATAAGTCAAATGATTGCTTCTCAAAGAGAAGTTTGCGATTATGAAATAATTAATCTTAGTAAGAAAAAGAAATATGAAAAGCCAACTAATTGTCATTTAGAGCCTACAGATGAAGAAATAGCTGAAATAAAAAGTTCTATTACTATGTATGAAGAACAAGAAAAAGAATTAGAAAAAGAAATAAAACGTTTAAAAGAATTCGCAATTGTAGTAAATGAAGCACAAAAGTTAATAGATGATGCAATAGATCAAGTAAAAAATACTTTTGAAAATCCAACAAAAGATAAAAATGGAAATTATGAATTTAATTCAAATTATGCTTTAGATCTTTCAGCATATGGTTTAGCCGCAGGAACAGCAAGTGGAGACTTTTTATCAGAGTATATGGATGCTATTAAAGGCAACAAGAGTAACAAATCATATAATCCAGATGAAATATTGAGAATCGGAGCAACACAATTAGGAAAAAGATATCATTCAATGCATTATGATCCAGTATCTAAAAGTGGTTTTGGATGTGCAATGTTTGTAGCATATTGTTTCAATGAATACTATTTTCCAGGAAGAGGATATAATGCAGAAGATAAAAACACACCAGGATTTTATGGAGGATGTAAAGATTTCTTTGGTAATGTAACAACAGATGATTATGATCCAAGAAATAAAGGATTTATTGAAGTTGATCCAAAAGATAGGCAAAAAGGAGATGTTGTTTGCTTTGTAACTGCGAGAAACTCTGAGGATATATATGGAAACGCTAGAAACTGTTTCCATGTTGGAATATATACTGGTGAGGGAGACGAAATACTTCATTCATCAAAAAATGGAGTAAATGGAGTAGGATACTGTACTATAGATGAATATAAACAAGCTAAAATAAATAGTTTAGATAGAAAATATAATAGTGGAAATATAAGCGAAGAAGATGCAAGAACTAGAAAAGCTATTAAAGAATATGGGGATATTCAAGTAGTTTATTTAAGATATGTAGGTACTGAAGAAACACAACAAATATGATAAAAAAATAAAAAAAGTAGAAATAAATCTACTTTTTTTACATTTTTTTGTGTAAACTTGATATTTAATTCTAAAAATTGTATAATCTATTTATAGAATAGGTGAGATAATGAAAAGAATATATTTAATTTTATGTATTTTATTTTCTTTTTGCATGGTAAATGCTAAAGAGTTAGACATCATGCTTGAAAACGTAAGCATTGCTGATAAAAGTGATACAGTTACTGTGTCAGAGCCAGTTATAAATGACAATGATGAGGTAATTTCAGATATAGTTTTTAATCAACTAGATGATTTTGTTGTGTATGCAATTACAATTAAGAATAATGATAGTAGTCCATATTCAATAAAAAGTATAGCTGATAATAACAAAAATAAAAATGTAGGAATAGAATATAGCTATTCTAAAGAAGAAATTGCTTCTAATGAATCAGCAGTTATTAATATGACTATTAAATACAGCAATGAATTAAAGAATGTAGATAGTATCGAATTAAATGATATTAGAATAGATGTAACGTTTGACGATGGAAAGATAACACTTAACCCAAGAACTTGGGATCCAATAGTACTATACATATTAGTTGGTATTATTTCTTTAGTTGGTCTTATTATCTCACTTAAACACTTAAAGAAACAATACAAAGCATTAGCATTAATATTTGTATTGATACCAGTAGTTATTATTGGAAAAGCAGTATTTACATTAAAAATCTATTTCACAAATATCGAAGTAATTGGTACATATGATATGTACAATGTAGAAATCAATCCAAATAATAACGATCTAAGTTCTATTATGGAAGTTAGAAGTGGAGATAGTGTAGGTACACTAGGTACACCGGAAAAAGAAGGATACACATTCGTTGGATGGTATGATAGTAATGGCAATAAAGTTGATGAAAATACTCCAATTACAAGTAATTTATCAATTGAAGCAAGATATACTGCAAATAAATATACTATTAATTATGAATTGGATGGGGCTACATCTAATAATACTACAGAATATACAATAGAAGATGAAGTTACATTAACAGAACCAACAAAAGCTGGTTATACATTTACTGGATGGACTGGTTCAAATGGGAATACTCCTCAAAAGAACGTAACTATAACTAGAGGAACAACTGGAAATAAATCATATACAGCTAACTTTACTCCTAATACAGATACTGCATATACAGTAAATCATAAATATAAAAATTTAGATGGAACATATGAAACAGAAACAGAAGTATTATATGGTGAAACCGATACTTTTGTAGAACCATCAGTAAAACCAAAAACAGGATTTGTAAATCCTGAAAAACAACAAGTGAAAATAACTGGAGATGGAGAAGCATCAATAGATTATATATATAATAGAGCAAAAGTTGCTTTAACATTATTAAATCCAGAAAATATAGATACAACATTCACATTAAGTGAATATGATTATGAAACAGAAATAACATTAACAGCTAAAACAATAGAACATTATACATTTGCTGGCTGGACTAATGGACAAAATGCAAACCCACTAGTATTTAATTTAACATCTGATACAACAGTTGGACCAACATATCAATTGGCTCAATATACAATTAAATTTGATGGTCAAGGTGGAACTAATCCAAGCGATTATACAAGAGACTATGGTGCAAAAATTGGAACTCTTCCAACAACTGAAAGGGAAGAATATATATTTGAAGGTTGGTTTACTGCCACAACTGGTGGAGCACCTATCACTGAAGATACTCAAGTAGATGGAGATAAAACATATTATGCTCATTGGTCTAAATCAGTAGCAATAGCAGACATATCACCATTAAATATCGAATTAGATAAAGGACAAACTACTCAAATAACAGTAACAAATGTAGAAGAAGAATATACATTCACTTCAAACGATCCAAGTGTAGCAACAGTAGATGCTAATGGTGTTGTAACTGGAAAAAGTGAAGGAATTACTACAATAACAATTGAAGGAACAAGATCACATCAAACAAGAACAGTGAATGTTGCTGTAGATTTAGTAGTATTTGAAATAACATTTGATGCTCAAGGTGGAACTGGTGGAACAACTGTTCAAAAAGAAGAGAACACATCACTAGGAACACTTCCAACAACTGAAAGAGAAGGATACATATTTGAAGGATGGTTCACTGAAGCAGAAGGTGGAACACAAATTTCATCAGATACACAAGTAACTAGTGACAAAACATACTATGCACACTGGTCTAAATCAGTTGCAGTAGCAACTATTACACCAGATAGTATTACTTTAACAAGAGGTCAAACAACAGCAATTACAATTACAAATGTAGAAGAAGAATATACAATAACTTCAAACGATCCAAGTATTGTTACTGTAGACAATATGGGTGTTGTAAATGCATTAGCAAAAGGAACAACAACAATAACAGTTGAAGGAACAAGATCACATGAAACAAGAACAATAAACGTTACAATAAATCCTGTAATGTATGATATAACTTTCGATGCACAAGGAGGAAGTAATGGTTCTACAGTAAGTAAAGAAGAAAATGTAGCAATCGGAACACTTCCAGAAACTGAAAGAGAAGGATATATATTTGATGGTTGGTTCACTTTAGCTGAAGGTGGAGATAAAATATCATCAACAACAACAGTAACAGCAACAACTACTTATTATGCACATTGGACAAAATCAATTACACTTGCTAATGTTAGTCCTGAATTAATAACTCTAACAAGAGGTCAATCAGGAAATATAACAGTAACAAATGTAGAAGAAACTTATACATTTACTTCAGGTGACGAAGATATTGCAACTGTCGATTCAAATGGACAAGTAACTTCAGTTGCAAAAGGAACAACAACAATAACAATTGAAGGAACAAGATCACATCAAACAAAATTAGTAGATGTAATAGTAAATCCAGTAATGTATGAAGTTACATTTGATTCACAAGGTGGATCAAGTGTAGCAGGTGTAAGTATAGAAGAAAATACTGCAATTGGTGAATTATCAACACCAACAAAAGAAAATCAAGTATTTGTTGGATGGTTTACTGATGCAGAAGGTGGAACAAAAATAACATCTTCAACAGTAATAGATGGACCTAAAGAATACTTTGCACACTGGGAGAATGCTATTTCATTAGCAACAATCTCACCAGAAAGTATAACAATAACAAGAGGACAAACTAGTACAATATCAGTAACAAATGTTGGTGAAGAATATATATTCACTTCAAGTGATACTGATAAAGTAACAGTAGATGAGAATGGAGTTGTAACTGGAGTTGCTAAAGGAACAGCAACAATAACAATAGAAGGAACAACTTCACATACAACAAGAACTATAACAGTTACAGTAAATCCTGTAATGTATGATATAACTTATGATGCTCAAGGTGGAACAGGTGGTACAACAGTAAGTAAGGAAGAAAATACTACATTAGGAACATTACCAACTACTGAGAGAGAAAATTATTTATTTGATGGATGGTTCACTTTAGAAGAAGGTGGAGATGAAATCTCATCAACAACTACTGTATCTGGTGAAAAAACATATTATGCACACTGGTCTAAATCAGTAGCACTAGCAAATGTATCACCAGAAAGCATTACATTAACTAGAGGAAATACACAAACAATAACATTAACAAATGTAGAAGAAGAATATACATTTACATCAAGTGATACATCAAAAGTAACAGTAGATGAAAATGGATTAGTAACAGGAGTTGCTAAAGGAACAGCAACTATTACAATAGAAGGAACAAGATCACATGCAACTAAGACAGTTGATGTAACAGTAAATCCTATAATGTATGATGTTACATTCAATGCTCAAGGTGGAACAGGTGGTACAACAGTTAGTAAAGAAGAAAATACTACTCTTGGAACACTTCCAACAACAGAGCAAGAAGGATATATATTTGAAGGATGGTTCACTGAAGCAGAAGATGGAACACAAATTGATAGTGATACATTAGTAACTGGTGAAACAACATATTTTGCTCACTGGTCTAAATCAGTAGCACTAGCAAATGTATCACCAACAAGTATTACTCTTGATAGAGAAGAAACTGCAACAATTACTGTAACAAATGTCGATGAAACATATACATTTACTTCAAGCAATTCAGAAATTGCAACAGTAGATCAAAACGGATTGGTTACTGCAATAGCTAAAGGATCTGTAACAATAACAATTGAAGGAAAAAGATCACATGCAACTAAGACAGTAACTGTATCAATAGATGCAATAATGTATGATATAACATTCAATGCTCAAGGTGGAACAGGTAGTACAACAGTAAGTAAAGAAGAAAATACTACTCTTGGAGCACTTCCAACAACAGAGCAAGAAGGATATATATTTGAAGGATGGTTCACTGAAGCAGAAGGTGGAACAAAAATTTCAAGTGATACATTAGTGACTGGTGAAACAACATATTTTGCTCACTGGTCTAAATCAGTAGCATTAGCAAACGTATCACCAGAAAGTATTACATTAACTAGAGGTGAAACAGCAACAATTACTGTAACAAATGTAGAGGAAACTTATACATTTACATCAAGTGATCCTACAAAAGTAACAGTAGATGAAAATGGATTAGTTACATCAGTAGCTAAGGGAACAGCTATAATAACAATCGAAGGAACAAAATCACATGCAACTAAGACAGTTAGTGTAACAGTAAATCCAATAATGTATGATATAACATTCAATGCTCAAGGTGGAACAGGAAGCACTACAGTAAGTAAAGAAGAAAATGTAGCTATCGGAACTCTTCCAACAACAGAGCAAGAAGGATATATATTTGATGGATGGTTCACTGAAGCAGAAGGTGGAGATGAAATATCATCAACAACTACTGTAACTGGTGAAACGACATATTACGCTCATTGGTCTAAATCAGTAGCACTTGCAAATATCTCACCAGCAAGTGTAACAGTTACAAGAGGTCAATCAGCAAATATTATAGTAACAAACGTAGATGAAACATATACATTTACTTCAAGCGACGAAAGTGTTGCTACAGTAGATGAAAATGGACAAATATTAACAGTAGCAAAGGGAACAACAACAATAACAATTGAAGGAACAAGATCTCATGCAACAAAAACTGTTGATGTAAAAGTAAATCCAGTAATGTATACAGTTACATTTAATTCACAAGGTGGAAGTAATGTAGGAGATGCAAGTATAGAAGAAAATACTGCAATTGGTGAATTATCAACACCAACAAAAGAAAATCAAGTATTTGTTGGATGGTTTACCGAGGCAGAAGGTGGAACAAAAATAACATCTTCAACAGTAATAGATGGACCAAAAGAATACTTTGCACACTGGGGGAATGCTATTTCATTAGCAACAATCTCACCTGATAGCATAACAGTAACTAGAACACAAACAGGTTTAATAACAGTAACAAATGTTGGAGAAACATATACATTTACTTCAGAAAATGATGCAATCGCAACAGTAAACTCTGAAGGAATTGTAACAGGAGTTGCAAAAGGAACAACAACTATTACAGTTGAAGGAACAACTTCACATACAACAAAAACAGTAAATGTAACAGTAAATCCAATAATGTATACAATTACTTATGATCCTCAAGGTGGAGATAATGGACAAAATGTAGATATTGAAGAAAATACTACATTAGGAACATTACCAACAACTGAGAGAGAAGATTACTTATTTGATGGATGGTTTACAGATCCAACTAATGGAACACCAATTGATAGTGATACATTAGTAACTGGTGATGATACATACTATGCACACTGGTCTAAATCAGTTGCACTAGCAAATGTATCACCAGAAAGTATTACATTAACTAGAGGAAATACACAAACAATAACATTAACAAATGTAGATGAAACTTATACATTCACATCAAATGATCCTTCAAAAGCAACAGTAGATGCTAATGGATTAGTAACTGGTGTTGCAAAAGGAACTGCTACAATAACAATAGAAGGAACAAAATCACATGCAACTAAGACAGTTAGCGTAACAGTTAATCCAATAATGTATGAAGTATCATATAATACACATGGTGGAACGAGCGTAGCAAGTCAAGAAAAAGAAGAAAATGTTGCAATTGGTTCATTACCAACAACAGAAAAAGCAGATTACATATTTAATGGATGGTTTACAGCTGCATCTGGTGGACTAGAAGTTAAATCTGATTATGTTGTAACTGGACCAACTACACTTCATGCTTATTGGTCTAAATCAATAACTCTTGCTAGTGTATCACCAGAAAGTATTACATTAACTAGAGGAGAAACACAAACAATAACAGTAACAAATGTAGAAGAAGAATATACATTCACATCAAGTGATCCTTCTAAAGCAACAGTAGATCAAAACGGATTAGTTACAGCAGTAGCTAAGGGAACTGCTACAATTACAATTGAAGGAACAAGATCACATGAAACTAAGACAGTTGATGTAACAGTAAATCCTATAATGTATGAAATTACATTTGATTCTCAAGGTGGAACTAATGGAAGTACTTCAGAAATGGAAGAAAATACACCATTAGGAACTTTACCAACAACTGAGAGAACAGGTTGCATATTTGAAGGATGGTTCACTGAAGCAACTGGTGGAGAACAAATTTCTGCTTCAACACTAGTAACAGGTGAAAAAACATATTATGCACATTGGACAAAAACAGTAGCATTAGCTGAAGTATCTCCTGCAAGTATTACACTTATAAGAGGTCAATCAACTAATATTACAGTAACAAATGTTGATGAAGCATATACATTTACATCTGGCAACGATAATGTTGCAACAGTAGATGCAAATGGAATAGTAAATTCAGTTGCAAAAGGAACAACAACAATTACAATTGAAGGTACAAAATCACATGCTACTAAAGTAATTAATGTAACAATTAATCCTATAATGTATACAGTAGAATTTGATTCTCGTGGTGGAAGCAATGTCGCAGATGCAAGTATAGAAGAAAATACAGCAATTGGACCTTTACCAGAACCAATAAAAACAAATTATACATTTGATGGTTGGTATACAGCTCCAACTAGTGGAACTCAAGTTACTAGTTCATATGTTGTAAATTCAACAACTATATTGTATGCTCATTGGACTCCAGATGGAGTAATATGTAAGAAGGCAACTTCATTACATACAGAAACATGTATTCAAACAGGATCAACTGGATGTAAAGGAGCTGGATATGCTCAAGATGCAACAATTACATATGGTCAATTACCAACAACAATAGCATTAATGCCAGGAGATGCATATGATTGCGATGTAAATGCAGATAATACATTTGATTCAACATATGAAAGATTCTATTATTTAAGAACTAATGGTTCTAACGCAGTGTTTATTTCAGCATATAATTATGAAGGAACAGAACCAGGAAATAAAAATATATATCTATACGATGATGCTGTATCAATGTTACCAGATGCAACTGATTGGACAAATGTAGCAACTACATATAGTGATAAGGCTGCAAGATTCCCATCACAAGCTGATTTAGAATCTGCTTGTAATGCTCAAGGATTAACAGCAAATGGTTCATTAGATTCATGTCAATTCTTATTAGAAAATACTAAATTTAGTAGTGAGGATTTAGGTAGAACAGCAGTATGGATTGAATATAGTGGAAGCGGTTCACATACTAGATATATGTCTACAAATAGAAATATAATAACTGTAGATGCAGATAGTAAGAGTGCAGCAAGACCAGTTATTGAAATAGAATTAAGTAAGGTTGAAAGAAATGAAGCTCCAACTAAAATATTAGTACATTTTGATGCTCATGGTGGAGAAGCAGTAGCAGACATGGAAGTTGATTACAATACTGCTATTGGAACATTACCAACAACATCACAAGTTGGTTATACATTTGATGGATGGTTTACAGCTGGAACAGGTGGTACTCAAGTAACACCAACAACAGTAATAACTGAAGAAGTAACATTCCATGCACATTGGTCATCAACAACTGGTGTAGCTCAAATTGGTCAAACTACATATGAAACATTAAATGAAGCAATCGAGGCAGTACCAGATAATACTGAAACAACAATCTTGATATTAGATGATATTACAATAACTAGTAAAGAAACAATTAGTTCAAGTAAAAATATAGTTTTAGATTTACAAGGACATAACATCAACAATAGTTCTCAAAGTACAGGAACAGTATTTGAGAATAATGGTACATTAAGAATAACTGATAGTGGTACTGATGGTTCCATAACAGGTGGTGGTAAAAATAATAGTAACCAATTACCTGTACTTGTTAATAAAGCAGGTGGAACAGTTTACATTGAAGGTGGAACTATTTCTTCTACTGTTTCACAAGTTGTTGATAATTATGGAACTATGACTATGACCGGAGGAAAAATAACAATTGGAAATGTTGATCAAGGTATTCTTAATAATAATGCAGGAGCGATATTTAATATTTCAGGCGGAACAATTATTGCCGATATAGCAGGTTCTAGAAAACAAGCAATTTATAATAATGGTGGTACAGTTAATCTATCTGGAGACGCTATATTATCTTCATTATCAACAAATAGAGCAACAATTCAAAATGAAACCTCTACTTCTGTATTCAATATGTCAGGAGGAACAGTTATTTCTGGAAATAAAAATTGTGATTCAGGAGCATTTAATAATAAAGGAACTGGTGTTATTACTGGAGGAACAATTATTTCTGCTTCAACTAAATCCGGTGGTTATGGAGGTATTCAAAATACAGGAACATTAACAATAGGTACACAAGGTGGAAATATAGATACAACAAATCCTGTAATTCAAGGAAAACTATATGGTGTATCTTCAACAAAGAATTACTCATTCTATGATGGAATTATAAAAGGTATAACTGCAGCAGTAAATGATCAAAATAAGATTACTGGTAAAGAATCTGTGCCATTCCTTAATGGTACTGAAACAATTGATAGTGACACATATTATACATTGACTTATGATACTAGTAGTAGTGCTAGTACAACATATCGTATTTCATTAAATGCTAAAGGAGGGACAGTGTCTCCAACTTATGTCGATATTCCTATCGGCGATCCAGTTGGAACACTGCTACCTACACCAACAAATGGTGTATATACTTTTGATGGATGGTATGAAGATGAACAATATAATACACTTGTAACATCCAGTACAACTCCTACTGAGAATACTGAATATTTTGCGAAGTGGAGTTATACTCCCAGTAACTCAATAGAAAATTTTAATGCAACTAACGATGTAATGGCTGAATATTATGATCATATTTCAACTTGGAAGAACAATTCAAGCACTTTCCAGAGTAATATGAAGTCAAACTTTGATAATTATAATTGCCAATGTAAAGATGGTACATGTACTTCCTCAGGAACAGTATCATGTGATAAACCAAAAGGTTATGATACTGGTACAAATGCAGCACTAAATGTGTATTTATCTGATGAAAGTACAAAAACAAAGGGAGCATCTGTTAGTTACACAAATTCTGGAAGTGGTGTAATATATAATATGATTCCTGGTCAAGTATATTACTGGGAATTAGCTAGTGATTCTAACGTTTATGGGCTTGTTAAAGCAAGTGATGATGGAAATAGAAGAATACTTAATACAGAAGGAGTAGGTAATACTCGTGACCTAGGTGGTTTAAGGGTTGATGCTAATGGAGATGGAACTGCAGATGGAACTCTAAAATATGGAATTTTATTTAGAGGAGAAAAAATTGGAACATCTTCAGCAGGCAAAACAATTCTTCAAAATTTAGGTGTAAATGAAGAGGTTGATTTAAGAGGTTCTTCTGAAATAGGAAGTGGAGAACTAACAATACCTACATTTAAAAATAGAGAATTAAAGCACTATCAAATAGATGATGCTACTCACCATGATTATTATGTTATGGATAGAGCTGTAGTTAAGGAAGTAATTCAAGATATTACAAATAATAATAAAAAAATATATTTCCACTGTAGAATAGGCGCTGATAGAACTGGAACTTTAGCATATATATTAGAAGGTCTATTAAACGTAATGGAAGAAGATAGATTAAGAGATTATGAATTATCATTCTTCTCAGGATTAGTTAATAGACATAGATTCTATAATTATGATGCTAATTCATCAGTAAGCAAAGATCAAAAATTTGTATATATGTATGATTTATATGATACAAATACAAAAATATATAACTGGTTTATTGATGGAGCAGCAGATCAAACAGAAAGAGATTCTGATATTGCTTTAATAAATAGTTTCAGAACAAAAATGATTCAATAAAAAAAGAACAAAATTATTTGTTCTTTTTTTCAATAGCAATATAAAATAATAATATTCCACCAATTAATTGATTAATAAAAGCTATTATAAATATAAATAGCACATAAATTGTATACGTTAATATATAATTCATGTGTAAAAATATCATAATTAATAAAAAATACTAAATATTATAGAATTTATAATAATAGATTTAATCTTAAAATGCATAAATAAATATAAAAACATATTAATTGTAACTGTAAACAAGATACACATTATCATCCATAATATATTATTAATCCATAAATACTAACTAAGAATATAAATATGTTAGTAATAGCAGTACTTAATTCATATCCATTTGTAATAATATTCATATTATTTCACCATTAATATTATAGCATTTAAAAGCAATTTTTGTTATTATTATATATGAGGGATTAATATGATAAAGAAATTAATAATAGTTTTGATTATAATATTAGCTACCGCATTTACAATAAGATATCTATTAACAAATAAAAATGTTAATACATCTAATGTGTTAATAGATGCTATGAATAGTAAAAGAGAAGTATTATTAGATGGAAATAAAACATTATTTAAAGATATTCATATAGTAGAAAATGATTATGCTATTCCCGATAAATATACATTTATAGATTTAGATAACGATAATATTGAAGAAATAGTTGTATTAACAACTTCATATTATGGTGAATATGTCATATTAAGATATAATAATAAAGAAGTATATGCTTATCCATTAGGATATCGTTCTATGGAAATATTAAATAAGGATGGATCGTTCCTAGGTAGTGGGGGAGCAGCAGTAAGTTCATATTGTAAAATGAAATTTACAAATAATAAAATGGAAATAACTGAAGAAGCATATTCAGACTCAACATCAAATGAATATAAAATAAATGATAAAGATGTTTCTAAAGAAGAAATAGAAGCATATATAACACAATGGAATAATAAAGAAGAAGTTGAATGGAAAAACTATGAAGAAGAAAAATAATACTTCTATATTTGATTTGTTATTTGGAAATAATAAACCAAATATAGATGAAGAAGATAAACTAAAAAAAGAATTCATCAAAAAAGGTGAACAAGATGAATTTAATTTTGAAGAAGAAGAACTTGAAGAAGATGATTATTATTATGAAGATGAGGATTAACAGATTGGAGAGAGACAAATAAAATGATAGATGTAATAATACCTGCTTATAATGCACACCAAACACTTAGAGATACTTTAGATACAGTTGTATTTCAAACAATAGTAAAAGATTTAAAAGTATATATAGTAAATGATGCGTCAGCAGAAGATTATCATGAGATAATAGAGGAATATAAAGACAAACTTAATATAAGTGAAATAGATTTACCAGAAAACTCAGGACCAGGAGTAGCAAGACAATATGGATTAGATAGAACTAATTCAAGATTTGTATTCTTTTTAGATTCAGATGACTTATTATATGAAAGTACTTCACTTCAAAAACTTAAAGAAGCTATTGAAGGATATGACATGTCAAAAGGTGGAATCTTAGAAGAAACAATAGATGGTGTTAAAGAAGATCATGTAGATGAATTATCATTACATGGTAAATTATATAGAAGAAGTATTATTAGAAAAAATGATTTAAAATTCGATCCATTTAGAAGTAAAGAAGCTAATGTACATGAAGATAATTCATTTAATAATATATATGAATTGTGTTGCGATAGTATTAATAGAATTCCTGATTTAGTTTATGTTTATAAATATAATTTAAATTCTATTACAAAAAATGAAGTTAGTTTTGCAAAAGATATGGAATACTATATAAGAGCTATGACATGGTTAGGAGAAGAAATAGAAAAAAGAAAAATACAAAAATTTGATGATATAGGTAGAAGATATGCATTTATAATATATTATTGCTTTTTTACTTATTTATTAGAACCAGATGTATTTGAATTTATGTTTGATCAATTAGGCCCAGTAAAGAAAATATATGATAAATATATAAATTATTTTGATTATGAAAAACAAGCAGAACTATATAACATTTTCATTTATCCAGTTATTCCATATATAACTGTATATGAATTTCTAGCTAAAATAAAAGATTAAAAAAAGGATTTTTAAATCCTTTTTTATTTTAATAATTTAATAAAGTTTTTAATTATATTATTATTCATTCTATTAGAATCAATTAAACAAGCTAAATATTTGGGTTCTAAATTAAATGAAGTTTTTAATTCAAATAATTCTTTATTATTTAATTTATTTTGAACATACTCCTTTACAACTAAACCAACACCTAATCCACTTTGAGCACATTCTTCAACAATTAAATCATTTCCAATTTCCATAAGAGGATTAATAACTATATTATTTGAATTACAAAACTTATCAAAATTCTTTCTGTTACTAGCAGTAAGTGGAAGTAAAACTAATGGTAAGTTTTCTAAATCTTTTTTCTTAATAACTTTATCTAAATATTTACTATCTTTATTAACAACTAATATATCATGTAATTCTTTGATTTTAATAACTTCAAAATTATCAGGAATACTATTTGGTAAATGAGTGAATACTATATCAACAATACCAAGCTGCGCTTTTTTAATTAATTCACCTGTTACAAGAGTATGAACTTTAACATTAATATTTGGATATAAATTATGAAATTCATTTATATAAGGCATTAAATATCTTTGCATAATAGTATTACCAGCACCAATATTAATATGACCTTGTTCCATATTATTTAAACTATTTAAATCCTCTTCAGCAGATATAATTAATTCCATAACTTTTTTTATCTTGTTATATAATATTTCACCAGCATTATTTAAAGAAACACCATCACTATTTCTATTAAATAGAATAGTATTTAAATCTCTTTCTAAAACTTTAATAGATTTACTAACTGCAGGTTGACTAATCATTAATTCATTAGCTGCTTGTGTAATATTACCATTCTTAGCAACATAATAAAAAGTTTTATATAATTCTAAATTTGTTTTCATAAAAACCCCCATAACTACAAGTTATATCCCCCATAAAAAATAAATATTTTAATTATAGCACAATTCTCTTTATAATACAAACTTGTTTGAAGGCCAACGAACAAAAAAATATAGAAGGAGGGTTAAAATGAGTCAAAATTTCAGAGATCAATTGTTACAAATAAGAAAAGATAATGAAGTTGCTAGTGTAGATTTCTTCAATAATGGAGAAATAAAAACTGATAATTATAGTTTCTTTAAAGTAAGAGAACTATTCAAAACATCAGAAGAATTTAAAAATATAGAAGATGTATTTTTTAAAGCAGCTTGTAGTTATTCATATGATGGAGATTATGATGAAATCGATATGCATATGATTTTTGGTTTAGTTTATTGGAAGAAAGATGTTGATGAAAATAATCATATTAGATTAAATGCTAAACCAATTAATAATGTAGTACGTTATTATACAGGTAGTGTTAAGAGTTATTTAGATGGAGAACAAGCAAATATCAGAGATTATGAAAGATATGGTCTAGGTAGACAAGGATATCTTAATTTTGATGAATTTGTTTCATTAGCACAAAAAGAAGGATTCTCTTATAGAGGACCAGAAACATTTGATGATTTTAAAAATGCTATATTAACAAGAGAACCATTTGATATTGTAATATCAATGGATTTAAAACAAGAAGAAGATAATAAATTAGTAAGAAAATTATAATTAAAAGAGTTGATAAATGGGGGTAGAAAAATGTCTAATAATTATTATAAAGTTCAATATTTTGCACTATTAAAAAATGCTTTAGAAATGAAGAAACAGTTGGATTACCAACAAATGTATAATAAAGCAATAATATTTAATAGAGAAACAAATAATGCTTGTATAGTAGATATAATTAGTTGGAAAGAACATAATAATGGTCAACTAGAATTACAATTAATAGATGGTTCATATATTTTAACCTCTTCGTATGATACTAAACTATTATATGTAAATGAATATACTATACAACCAGAAGAAATTGCAAAATCAATTAATGGAAAAAACACAAACATAACATACTTAACATATAATTATGAAATGATATTGAAATAATAATTAAATACACTTCCAAAAGGAAGTGTATTTTTATTTATCATGTGATATAATATAGAACAAATGAGGTGGTAGTATGATATTTAATAGAAAGAATAAAGATTATAATTATTTTAAAATATTTTTAGCTGTATTTTTAGGAATATCATGTAGTATAGTAGTATATTTTATATTTTCTAAATTTAATTATATAAGTTCATTCTTATCAAAATTAATTAATATATTAGCACCTGTTATAATAGGAGTACTATTTGCTTATCTAGTTAATCCATTAGTATCTAGATTAGAAAGATATTTTAAAAAGAAAGATAAAATAAGAGATAAAAATAAATTAGCAAGAGCAATAGCTATTATAATAATTTATTTAATATTTATTATATCAGCAGTAATATTAATTAGATTCTTTATACCAAGTTTATTAGAAAGTATAAATGTTATGTTTCAAAATATACCTAAATATTTGGATAATATATTTGGTTTTATTAAAAATGTATGTGAAAAATATAATATAAGTTCAAAATTTATTGATTCATATAGATCTAGTATTAATGAATTAATAAAAAATAGTGTTGTGCCAAATATAGATATAATTATAAATAATCTAGCAATGGGTATTAGAAATGTAGTTAAATGGATAATCAATATAGTAGTAAGTATTATTATTTCTGTATATTTAGTTTATGATAAAGAAGAATTTTCTGAAGGAATGGATAAAATATTACAAGCATATTGTTCACCAAAAGTATATGATGAAATAGTTAATATATCAAAATATATATATAAAGTATTTGGTGGGTTCTTAGTAGCAAAAGGTATAGATTCTATTATTATAGGTATTCTAACATTTATAGTATTAAAAATTTGTGGTATACCATATGCATTATTAATATCAGTAATAGTTGGTATTACAAATATAATTCCATTCTTTGGTCCGTTTATAGGAGCGATACCATCAGGATTATTACTATTAATGATTAGTCCAACAAAAGCATTAGAGTTTGGTATTATTATATTAATAATTCAACAATTTGATGGAAACATATTAAGTCCAAAATTAATTGGAAATAAATTAGGAATAAAAAGTTTTTGGGTATTATTTGCAATATTATTATTTGGTGGATTATTTGGTTTCCCAGGAATGGTAATCGCAGTTCCATTATTCGCATGTATTTATGAATTTTGTAGAGTAAGAGTAGTAAAAAGATTAAAAGAAAAAGAAGAACAAGAAAAAGCTTTAGAAGAAGAACAAAATAAACAAAAAAAGAGATTAAGACTAAGATTAAAAAAAGAGTCATAAAATGACTCTTTTATTATTTATTAATAATAAAAATATGATATTATATTAATAGTAAAGGAGATTATTCATGGGATTATTTAGTAATTTATTTAATAAGAAAAAAGACACTGTTCAAGAAACAACACCAATGCCTACACCATCAAGTTCTGGCGAAAAATTTCATATGACAATAGAAGATGTATTTTCTATTATGGGAAGAGGTACAGTAGTTACAGGAAGAATTGATTCTGGAGAAGTACATGTAGGAGACAATGTAAATATTAATGGAACAAGAATCACTACAGTAATAGGTATAGAAATGTTTAGACAAACAACAGATTATGCTAAAACTGGAGATAATTGTGGCATATTATTAAAAGATATAAATAGAGATGATGTTCATAAAGGAGATTTTTTATTAAAATAAAAAGAAGATAATTATATATCTTCATTTATTAATCCAATATCAGGATGAATATTATCATATGAATGAAAATCACTACCTGTAGTGGTTTTTAATTTGTTCTTTTTAGCAAAATTATTCCACTTATCTATATCATTATGTTTAGTATTATTTCTATCAATATAAATATAATTAGCTTCAATACCATCTATATCCATAGTATTAATTATTTCTAGAATATCATTTTCATTTAAACCATCTTCATATGTATACGCTACTGGATGAGCAAGAATAACTTCACCACCAGCATTTTTAATTAATTTAGATGCTTCACTAGGTGTAATAGATTCTTTTTTAACATAAGCAGGACATCCTTCATTCATAATTGTTTCAATAAATTCACCTTTATTAGGAATGTGATTAAACTCTTTTAAAAGAATATCCTTATTATTTTTATTATCTATTATATTTAAAGCTATATGAGCTTTAGTAACACTTTCAATAGAATCTAAATAATCTATATCAATTATATATCCTAAATCCTTTAATTTAGATCCAACTTTATATAAATAATCATGTCTAGCATTTCTAAGTTTATTAAGTTTATTTATTAATTCTTTATTATTTATATCAATATTATATCCTAATACATGAATACTTTTATTATTATATCTAGTTGATATTTCAACACCAGTAATAATTTCAATATTATTCTTTTTACAATAATTAAATAATACCTCGGTATAAGCATCTAAAGTATCATGATCAGTTATAGACATCTTAGTAACTTTATTTTTGATACATCTATCAATTATTTCAAAAGGATTTAATTCACCATCAGAATAATTACTATGAATATGTAAATCTATCATATTAATCACCTCAAATTTTCTGCACACTTTCTATACGTTTTACTACACACTTTTTTGCACATTTTTTTAATAAATTTTATATTTATTTATAATACTATTTTAATATTATACTTAATATAACATGCAAGTGGGTACTTTTCAAGGTACATTTTGGGTACAAAATGGGCACGTTTTGGGCACATTTTAAATATTATCATGATATATTAATTTTTAATAAGTATTATTCAGGGGGCAATTATGTATAAAATGTTAAGTGAAATTAGTTTTATAATTAGAGCTTATCTTTGTTACCTTACAATAGATAGAATACCAATTATAAAAAATGAATTACTAAATTATATTATTTTAGAAGTAATTTCGCTTTATACAATTTTAATGATTATTAGTTAAATTGAAGTGAATATAATATACGATGGCGAAGTAGAAACTATTACAGGCACTATTACTTATTTTGCTGTATATATAATTAATTTGGGTATTCTATATTTATTAATGCTTTTATTAACTAAAGTTGGATTTTTGCCTTTATAGTTATATTATTACAAATATAATATGATATAATTTTAATGTGGGTGAATGAGATATGTTGGTATATGAAGGAATTAAATCAGAATTTATTAATGATGTTAACTTAAATATGATAGTTAATAAGATTTATGAAAGGTATAGAAAATATTTTGGTAGAACTACTGAGTCTCAATTGAATTCATGGAAGAATTCTATGCAATATATGAGAGGCGTTTTAGATGATAACGAAATACCTAATACTGCAGGAGTTGCAATTGAATTTAATATACCAACAACTTCTAAAAGGATAGATTTCATATTATCTGGCAAAGATAATAATAAAAAAGAATCAGTTATTATAATAGAACTTAAACAATGGGAAACTTGCAAAGCTATTGATGGTAAGGATGGAATAGTTGAAACATATACTGGTGGAGCTGTAAGAGAAGTAGCACATCCATCTTATCAAGCTATGAGTTATGCTAATTTAATAAAAGATTTTAATGAAACAGTTCAAAATGAAGATATAGGATTATATCCATGTGCTTTTTTACATAATTATGATTTAAAAGGTGATGATCCTATATGTAGTAGTCAATATCAAGAATATATTAAAGAAGCTCCAATGTTTGGAAGTAAAGATTTTAATAAATTAAGATTATTTATTAAAAGATATATTGTTGAAGGTGATGATAGAGAAACTTTATATAAAATAGAGAATGGTAAGATTAGACCATCTAAGAGACTACAAGATTCATTATCTAAAATGTTAGAAGGTAATAAAGAATTTAACATGATAGATGAGCAAAAAGTAATATATGAAGATGCTATTAGAATGGCTATAGATACGTTGTCTAGAAATGAAAAGAATGTATTAATAGTAAGTGGAGGACCCGGAACTGGTAAATCAGTTCTTGCTATTAATTTATTAGTAGAATTAACTAAAAGAAATATGACTTGTTTCTATGTAACTAAGAATGCCGCTCCAAGAGCAGTATTTAGAGATAAGTTAAAAGGTAAGTTTACGATGACTTATATAAACAATTTATTTCAAGGTTCAGGACAATTTACTGAAGCAGAAAGTAATGAAATAAATTGTTTAATAGTAGATGAAGCACATAGATTAAATGAAAAATCTGGTTTATTTGCTAATATGGGTGAAAATCAAGTTAAAGAAATAATAAATGCTTCTAATTTTTCAGTATTCTTTATAGATGAAAATCAAAAAGTAACACTTAAAGATATTGGATCAGTAGATATAATTAAAAAGTTTGCTTTAGAGCTAGGAGCAGGTATAAAAGAAGTAGAATTAGAAAGTCAATTTAGATGTAATGGTTCAGATGGGTACTTAGCTTGGTTAGATAATATTTTAGAAATAAGAAAAACTGCTAATTATGATATAGATGATTTTGATTATGATTTTAGAATAATAGATAATCCAAATGAATTAAGAAGATTAATAGAAGAAAAGAATAAAGAAAACAATAAATCAAGATTAGTAGCAGGTTATTGTTGGAATTGGATTAGCGAAGGTAAAAACAAAACTGATGTGCACGATATAGTAATACCTGAATATAATTTTGAAATGAGTTGGAACTTAGGTAATTCACA
>JAEEGL012831411.1_pt1 | contig 34586 bp, 32 predicted proteins | sample 9134231 | NCBI WGS metagenome assembly JAEEGL01 (sample SAMN16246548, study PRJNA631951) | gut metagenome | biome: gut microbiome; feature: rumen; material: fiber-attached | host: Bos | place: Iran: Karaj | collected 2018-10
GTGAAAAAATACAATCCCGAATTGGAACGTTCGGCTTTCATGTCGATGGGGGTATTGTTGATTATGCAGGACAAGGAACATATCTCGCTGCCGTCACTACAGAATTTAAAAACTTTAGAAGATTTTGCAAAATTTGAAGACAGCGTGTTCAACAAAAGCGTGTTTACCAACTACGACCGCGCCAAGAAGTTCCAGAAAAAGATAAACAAGAAATGGAAATACACTGAAAAAGATACTACTGGTGTTATGGAAGGTATATGGGACCTTGATGTGAGGCAATATCTCAAACATAACGATGCCTTATTTAGATTTACGCAAGATGTGTGGATTGAGTTACAAACCCTTTATACTGAATACGAAATGGCGAAACAAACGTTCGACAGCGTGAGCTATTTACGTCAGAAGGCGCTTCTTGAATACAACCACGGTGCTATGTTTCCCGATGCAAATAACACAATGCGAATAAGTTACGGCACAGTTAAATCCTATACGAAGAAAAAAGGTGGTGCAGTATATGTTCCCGATAATCCATATTTAAGACGTGGGATACCGAGAGATACGAAAGTAGAACCTGCTGACTCTGTTGTTCACTATCCGTATTATACCACGCCTGAGAGACTGGTAAAAATGACAAAGGATAAACCTCGTGAGTACAAGGCGAACGAAGATTTTCAAGTTATGCTGATGATAGAGGATGCAGAGTATGTTGTGAAAAATATTAATAAACTGTTACATGGTGATTCGGTTGTTGTGTCACAAGATGCAAAAATAGATAATTATGAATCATTTGTGCTGAATTTCATTACAACGTGTCAGACTTCGGGCGGAAATTCGGGCAGTCCTGTGCTCGACGCCAACGGCTACTTGGTCGGTCTGAACTTCGACCGAAACAAGGAAGGCACATTGAGCGACTATTATTATGATGAATCCGTTTGCAGAAACATCTGCGTTGATATCCGATACATTTTATTCTGCTTGGAACAATATGGCAAGGCAGACAATATAGTGAAGGAATTATCGTTAGTGGAATAAATTGATTGTTATGAGAAAATTTGCGTCGCTTGATACAACGAATAAATTATTGATGTTGTTGGTGTTACCAATGATGTTCTTGATATTGAAGGAACTTTCCAACATATTTGTTCCTTTGATTGTGGCGTGTTTTTTCGCCTTGTTGTTTATGCCATTTCTCCGTTGGACAACTCGCAAGAATATCCCTCGGTTTGTTGCAATTATTGTGATTTTTGTGATTTTCATAGTCGTCGTCCGTTGCTGTATTTGGATTTTGCAGCTCACGAGCCAAGAAATCCGTAACACCGACGTACAGACGTGGCAGGCGATTTATGCCAATTTCAAGGATTTCATCATTCGCCTTGCCGTAATAGCAGGACTGAGCGAGGAATCTATCAGGGAACATCTTCAGGAAACCGACTTGATATCGACGTTATACGAGAATGCAGGTAACGTCTTCAATGCAGTTCGCAAGACGTTCTCGATTGTGTTTATGTCGATTTTCTTTATGATTTTGTTGTTGGCAAGTTCGTTCAACGGGCAACGATTTTTGGAAGTATTGTTGCTCAAGGACAAAACCTCGTCAATGCGTACATATATAACAATAGAGAAAAGTATTTCGAAATTCATATTGGTAAAAGTGCTGATAAGTTTGTTTACGGGTATTTCATTCACCGTCTTGTGTTATTGTTTCGATGTGCAGTTTCCCATTTTCTGGGGCGTGCTTGCGTTCGTGCTGAATTTTATTCAGATGATAGGTTCCATTATTTCCACGGCAATTATGTGCGTGTTTGCCCTCACGTGTTTGCCCACAATGTCGGTGACAATATTGTTCATTGTACTCGCAATTGCAATTCAACTTTTGTTCGGTAGCATTCTGGAACCGATTTTTATGGGAAAGACTTTCTCTATAAACACAGTGACTATCATTGTAATGTTGTTCTTCTGGGGCTATGTGTGGAACATTCCTGGAATGATTTTGGCAGTTCCTTTGACCGTAGCCATGAAAACCATAATGGAACAATTTGACCGCACAAAGAAAATAGCCGAATTGATGTCGTAAATTTTATGAGACAGTTTGCTCTCTTATGTTTTGTTCTTTTTGCCTTTGGCTGTACGAAATCTACCTATAACCGATATGTTATAGTGAATAATTCAAGTTATCCATTGACGATTGTAAACTATGAACTTCGTATTATTTGATAACAGACACAATATATATAGGTGTTGATTCAATTTACGAGGATATTGCTGAAAATAATGGAAGAGCGAGAATAGTTTCAAATATTTTTTACAAGCATTCTGGCGATAAAATTTCTGACTCTCTCAAAATCTTTTTTGGTACGGAAAAGGTTTTATGTTTTTATTCAAAACCACAACTTTCAGAACCAGAGAATAGGAATTTATTAGATGTGAAAAAAAGTTTCAAGAAACAGAATTGTAGAAATCCGCAAGGATGCGTTATTATTATGTAATAACGGACGAAGATTTTGAAAAAGCAATGAAACAAAATATTATTCAACCTGAAGATTGTGCATTTTCTTCCATTCCTTGATGAATGGGGGAGTTGTCCACATTAAGTTGTAGTTTGTGTCAAGAAACACTTGTGTGGTGTAGCCGGTGACGCAAAGCTCATTTGTGGCTAAATCGTATATCTCGTAGTCGAAAATAAGTTTCGCTGCATTCGTGTTACGGAATTTTATCACCACCTTGGCTCTGTCTTGATATTTGAGAGGTCGTTTGTAGTTGAATTTTAGTTCCACCAACGGGGCCAAAAATCCAAATTCGTACATTCTCATATATTCCAACTGGTATTTTCGTCCGAATTCTTCCCGTGCGTCTTCAAAATAGAGGGCGTATGAGCCGTGCCACACGATTTGCATGGAATCGACTTCGCTAAATCGGATGTGAAATTCTTTCTCGGCTTGTAAAACAACTTCTTCTGCCATATTATTTACTTTCTTGGTCGGTTAAGGCAACTTTTATTTCTCCTTCGGCAATCAGCGTGTCGTTACATTCAACTTTTGCGTTGAGCATAGTCATATTGAGCATTCCGCTAAACGTTTCCTCTACCGTTGTGTGTAACACGTCGCCAACCTTGGGGTAGTGATGAATCGTAAGGTTTTTGATGGAACCGACAACGCCGATTTTCACCGTCTTTGATTCCATGAATTTATTTATGTATCCGATTCTTGCCGCACAGGTTTGTGCCATATTCTCTATAATTCCGCCTGCTGAAAGTTTGCCCGTTTCGTCAATCATGCGATTGTCGGGAAGAATGGTCAATTGAGAGGATGCTATTTTCCCTTCAAAAGACGACAATTCGTCAACCATCATAAATGGAGCTCTTTGTGGTATCAGTTGTGAAGCAGGAATGGGAAATTCGGTATTCATAATGCGTTATTTGTTTCCAAGACTACGGTTATACATTTTTGCAACGTCTTCTTTCAATTTTTTCAATTCCGAAGGAACGAAATACATCATGTGACCGCCGTCGTAATAGGTAAAGGTGATTTTGTCACGTAATTGAGAGGGGAGATTCATATGATTGATGGCATACGATGTGCCAAAGTAGCTCGTTGCCAAGTCGTATCGTCCGTTAGCCACCAACACCTCCATATTCGGATTGACGAACATTGCGTAACGTAATTCGGGTGTTACGTTGAGATATTTTCCGTCACCGTATTTCCACGGACGTACGTCGCCAATCAGATAAAATCTGTCGTCAATCGGGTAGTTGAGTTCGTTGCGAACGTAATCGTTGAAAGCGGCGCTTACAGCACCAGCAATTTCGGTATAACTTGGGTCTTCCGTCGCATAATCTCTCTCGTTTTGAGGGTCAGGCATGGTAAGTCTACCGTCATATCGCCCAATGAGCAGATTTTGTTTGTCAAGCAAAAGTTTTCTGAACTGCCAGCTTGGAATTTTCAGGTCGTGGTCAAGAATAATGTCGGCATTGATGCCAATCAGCCCTTCCATTTTTTTTGCCAAAGCATATTTCTCGTTAATTGACAGCAAATCACCTTTCATAAGGGCTACTGCGTATTCGTTTATGGCAAAATCCTCAACGTCTTCAATAAATTCGCTGATTTCCACCGTTGGCGTTACAACTTCGTGATAAACGGCCAATTCGGCAAATACGGGCAAGTTGCAAACGTATGGCAACACTTGGTTCGTATTGTATTCGCGAAGCGTCTCAAAATCAAGAGCACACGAAATGAGTGAGATGCCGTTGAAATACATATTGTAAGTATCTGTAAGATAATCAACTACACCACAGGCACGAGTTGTTCCATAGCTTTCGCCAGCAAGAAATTTCGGCGAGCCCCAACGTTTATTTTGGCTAGTCCATTGATTGATGAAATCGCCCGTTGTCTTTATATCGTTCTCGTAACCATAGAATTGGTCGGCTTTTTCTTCGCCAATTGGTTTGCTGAATCCGCAACCTACAGGGTCAATGAAGACTAAATCGGTAATGTCGAGCCAACATTGGTCATTGTTCACCAAATTGAATGTTTTAGGAGGAATTTCAGCCTTGCCATATTCCGAGGTCAAAACTTTCTTGGGACCGATTGCGCCCATGTGCAACCACGCCGAAGATGAACCCGGTCCGCCGTTAAAGACAAATGTGATAGGGCGGGTACGGACATCAGAAACGTCGCTTTTGGTGTATGCAATGTAAAAAATATTGGCAACAGCTTTGCCTTCTTTGTTTTTAAGGGCGAAAAAACCTGTCGTAGCTTCGTAGTTGACAGTTTTACCGTTTACCGAGACGTGTCCTGTCGTTTTTACCGTTTGGCTTGTATCTTGTGCGTGTAGCAAAGAAAATGCACACACAGACACAATTAAAAGAATGAACCTTTGCATAGTCTTAAATTTTATACAAATATAAACAACTTCTTCGAATTCTTTTATTTTCCTAATCAAAAGTAGAAACGATGGTTACATTGTCTTTCGTATTTTTCTATCGTTTTTTAGTTCCTCAAAACAATCATATTATAATGTGTATTCATATTCGTTTTATTAACAAAAAAATGTTGATAAAAAGTCGGGGAGATAGTACTGAAAATACGTAAAAAAATAGGTAATTTGCTATGAATGTTTAGTGGGCAAAGTTGCCCTCAGGAAAATAGTAAAAAATGTCAGAAGAAGTAGAAAAAATTGGTGGAGAAAACATTATTCGATTTGATATCGAAAAAGAAATGAAATCGGCATACATCGATTATTCGATGTCCGTAATTGTAGCAAGAGCATTGCCGGATGCGCGTGACGGTCTGAAACCCGTTCATCGAAGATTGTTGTTCGGTATGGATAAAATGGGTAACACGCCCGACCAACCTTATAAAAAATCGGCCAGAATCGTGGGTGAGGTTATGGGTAAGTTCCACCCGCACGGTGACTCATCTATATATGGTACGTTAGTGCATTTGGCACAAGATTGGAACATGCGTTATCCTATGGTTGACGGTCAAGGAAACTTTGGTTCCATCGACGGTGACTCGCCAGCAGCTATGCGTTATACGGAAGCTCGCTTGGCGAAAATTGCGACGGAAACGCTTGCCGACCTAAACAAGGATACGGTCGATATGCAGAAGAACTTCTCGGAAGAATACGACGAACCTACGGTATTGCCGACGAAGATTCCTATGCTGTTGGTAAATGGTTGTTCCGGTATTGCTGTTGGTATGGCTACCAATATGGCACCTCACAATCTTTCCGATACGATTGACGCTATCATTGCGTATATTGATAATACTGAAATCACCATTCCTGAACTTGCTGCCGTAATCAAAGCTCCTGATTTTCCAACAGGAGGAACGATTTATGGTTATCAAGGCGTTCTCGACGCATACGAGACGGGACAAGGTAGAATCGTGATTCGTGCAAAGGCACGTTTTGAAAACGAAAATGGTCGTGACCTGATTGTGGTTGACGAGATTCCTTATATGGTCAACAAGGCAGAATTGATTAAACGTACTGCCGAATTGATTACGGAAAAGAAAATAGAAGGAATCACCGAAGTAAACGACGAATCGGACAAGGAAGGTATGCGTATCGTTTATACGTTGAAGAAAGATGCCGTACCTAATATTGTGTTAAACAAATTGTATAAATACACGTATCTACAATCCTCATTTAGTGTGAATAACGTTGCCTTGGTCGGTGGTCGTCCAAAGACAATGAATTTGAAGGAAATGATCTCGGTATTTACCGAACATCGTCACGAGGTTGTTGTTCGTCGTACGCAATTTGACTTGAAAGAAGCAGAGAAACGTGCACATATATTAGAAGGACTTATCATCGCGTGTGACAACATCGACGAGGTTGTTCACATCATCCGCGCTTCTAAGAACGTGGGCGAGGCACGTGAAAACTTGATGAAACGATTTGCGTTAGACGAGGAACAGGCTAATGCCATCGTTGAAATGCGTTTGCGTCAGTTGACGGGCTTGCAGATGGATCAGCTTCACGCCGAATATGAGGAATTGGAGAAGAAAATCGCATATTACAAAGACGTGTTGGCTAACTACGATATGCAAATGCAGATCGTGAAGGATGAATTGCTCGAAATCAAGGCAAAATATGGCGATGAACGTAAAACTGACATTCAAATGTCGGCAGAAGAATTCAACCCTGAAGATTTCTATGCTGATGAAGATGTGGTAATCGCTATTTCTCACTTAGGATATATCAAGAGAACTGCTTTGACGGAATACAAACTGCAAAATCGTGGCGGAGTAGGATCACGTGGTGGCGATACTCGCGATACCGATTACATTGAACATCTGTATATCTCGAATATGCATGCTACCTTGTTGATTTTCACCGAACAAGGTAAGTGTTTCTGGCAAAAGGTATATGATATTCCAGAAGGAACGAAGGTGTCAAAAGGTCGTGCAATTCAAAATATCTTGAACATATCGAACGACGATAAAGTTCGTGCGTATGTAACTGTAAATAACCTAACTGACGAAGATTACTTAAAGAATCACTTCGTAGTACTTTGTACGGAAAACGGTATCATTAAGAAGACCACGCTTGAGGCATATTCTCGTCCTCGTCAGAATGGTATCATCGCACTTTCTATCCGTGAAGGCGACCGCTTGTTGCAGGCGTGCTTGACCGACGGCAACTGCGAAATTATGATGGCTATCCAGTCGGGTAAGGCAATCCGCTTCCCTGAAAGCAAGTTCCGCGCAATGGGACGTACCGCTTCGGGTGTGAAGGGTATGACTGTTCCTGAAGGCGAAAAAGTTGTCGGATTAATTTGTGCTCCTGCAGATACTAATAAGGAGATTTTGGTCGTTTCAGAAAAAGGATTCGGTAAACGTTCATCTATTGAGGACTATCGTGTAACAAACCGTGGCGGTAAGGGTGTGAAGACAATTAACATCACCGAAAAAACTGGCAAGCTTGTTGCATTCGAAGCTGTAGATGACGACGATGATTTGATGATAATGAACAAATCGGGTATCACGATTCGTATGGAGGTTGCTCCGTTGAGAGTGATGGGACGTGTGGCACAAGGAGTCAAGTTGATTAACTTGCGTCCGAAAGATTCTATCGCGGCAATTTCAACCGTTCACGTCGATCCTGAAGAACGTCAGGCGATGAAGGACGCTGAAAAGGCGGAACAAGAACAGGCGGAAGGTACGACAGGAGAGGAAAATACTGGTGAAACTCAAGAAAATAATACAGAAACTAACGAATAAAATTGAATAATATGAAAAAGACAGTCATTCTTGCGTTAATCGCATTGTTTTTCGGAAATATCGCTTTCAGTCAGACTGATGAGTTCGTTATGACATGGGCTATCGTTGAAGGCGAGGCAAAAAAATCGGATGCGGAAATTGCAAATCCTAAAAAGGTTACAAAAATCAACACGTGGACAGAACGTGGCCGTAAGTATTTGCAAGTATATACATTCGATAATGTGGAGAAATTCTATTATGGTTACACGTCAGTTGACATTATGACTATAATGAATGGTGCAAGACCAAAAGCAACGAGAGAAAGTGGCGATACCACAATCAATTCCTACGATCGTATTGATTTCTATTTCGTAGGCGACAAGCTTGTGAAATATGCTCGTACGGAACGTGCAAAAGAATTTTTCTTCCCGACGCATGATGCCGCTCTTGACGTTGCTGCCGAAGCATATTTAAAAGCAAACGAATTGAACATTGATGGTAAAAAGACGAAATTGATTACCGACCAAGTAAAGAAAATCTCCGATTTCTATCAAAAAGAGGCTTTGTTCTACATTAATGCTGGAAAATATGCGTTGGCCGCTCCTTTTTACAACAAGGCTGGAAATCTTGCTAAAACAGGTTTGACAGGCGATACAGACTCAGTACGTGCGGCAGTGTTGAACAACTGTGGTGAAATCAACAAGGCTGCAGAACTTTACTCCCAAGCAATTGAATATTATAATGCAGCAAACGAAGTGTTGCCTTCGGCTAAATTCTATGGTAACATTTTCTTCTGCCAAATGATGCAAAACGATACTGCGAGTGCTGTCAATACGTTACAAACCGTTTTGGAAAAATATCCGAACGATTCTTCGGCTAACGATTATGTAAATCAGTTGATTGAAATTTACATTAAGACAAATCAGACTGAAAATGCAATGGTGTATTTGAAAAAAGCACTTGAAACAAACCCTAATAATACCGCATATTTGTTCAACTTGGGATATTTGAACGAAACAATCGGTAATGAGGAAGAGGCAATTTCATATTACAAAAAAGCCGTTGAAGTTAATCCTAATGAGGAAAATGCAAACTTGAACTTGGGCGTTTTGTATGAAAACAAGGCAAAAGTGCTTTTGGAAAAGGCTGACCAGAATTATGGCAAGAAGAATTATCAATCTTTGAAGAATGAAGGTTTGTCATATTTGAAATTGGCTTATCCGTACATTGCAACATACGCCGAAGTGACGACAGATTCATTTAGAAAACTCAACGCTTACAAGGATTTGATGTCTATCTACGGTAAATTGTCGATGATGGACAAATACAACGAAACCAAGGCAAAATACGATGCGTTGAAATCAAATAGATAGTTTTTTCATACACACATTCATATATGCGGAAAGGCACGTTGTGAAACGTGCCTTTTTTATTTTGATTGTTAAGGTATAAAAAAAGTCCGTTAAACAATGTTTAACGGACTTTCTTTTGTTGTTTCTATTTCTTATTTCTCGTTTACAATAGCGAATGTATCGCGTGCAATCACGATTTCCTCATTGGTTTGTACAACCAGGACTTTGATTTTTGATGTCGGTTTTGAGATAACCCAACTGTCACCTTGTTTGCTGTTAGCAGCGTCGTCGAGTTCAATGCCGAAACATTCCAAACCAGAAAGCACGTTTTTACGCACGTCGCCATCATGTTCGCCAATTCCGCCGGCAAACGCAATACAGTCAGCGCCACCGATTTCTGCCAAATATGCACCTACATATTTCTTGATGCTCAACGTAAGCATATCTTTTGCAAGTTTTGCTTTCTTGTCGCCGCTTTGTGCCATCGATTGCAAGTCGCGCATATCGGAAACGCCTGCAATGCCTTTCAAACCGCTTTGTTTGTTCACAATGTTGTCCATCTCGTCAATCGACAAACCTTCCTGACGCATCAACTGGAATGCTGCACCCATATCGACGTTTCCTGCACGGGTACCCATAATCACGCCTTCGAGAGGAGTGAAGCCCATCGATGTATCGACAGATTTTCCGTTGACAACGGCTGTGATTGAAGAACCATTACCCAAGTGGCATACGATTGTCTTGCAGTTGTCGTACGGCTTGCCAAGCATTTTTGCAGCCTCTTGCGAAACATAGCGATGGCTTGAGCCGTGGAATCCATAACGACGGATTTTGTTGTTTTCGTAGTATTTATAGGGCAGACCATACATAAATGCGACAGGTTCCATTGTCTGGTGGAATGCCGTGTCGAACGTGCCACAGTGAACAGCCTTTGGTAATGCTGCCTGAGCTGCTTTTATACCTTTAAGGTTTGCTGGGTTATGTAGCGGCGCAAAATTATTGCATTCTGCTATTTTCTGAATTGCGTCAGGTGTGAGCAGTTCGCTTTTATTGAAATATTCGCCACCGTGTACGATACGGTGTCCAACGGCAACAATATCGTTCTTGTCTTGGATAATGTTACGTTCAGGAGCGAGTAGGAGCGCAATGACTTTCTCCACACCAACTTCGTGGTTGTCAACTGGTTCTTCAAAAACTTCCTTTTTTCCGTTGATTTCAATTTTTAATGTACTTACTTTTTCACCGATACGTTCAACAATACCTGATGCAACCACGGTTTCTTGTGGCATTTCCAATAATTGGTATTTGATTGATGAACTACCGCAGTTTAGGACTAAAATTTTCATATTATCAGAGTAGTTTTTATAGAGACGAACCATGGCACGTCTCTACAGTTATAATTCTTAATTATTCTTTCTTCCTATTGCCTGTGTTGCAGTTATAGCAATCACATTTACAATGTCATTTACATAGCAACCGCGTGAAAGGTCGTTCACTGGTGCAGCCATACCTTGCAGGATTGGCCCGTATGCTTCGGCGTGACCGAAACGTTGTGCCATTTTGTAGGCAATGTTTCCTGCTTCAAGGTTAGGGAATACCAATACGTTTGCCTTTCCTTTCAAAACACTGTCAGGAGCTTTTTTCTGAGCCACGTTTGGAACAACGGCAGCATCAAATTGTAGTTCCCCGTCAATTACCAAATTAGGATTCATTTCTTTTGCTATCTTGGTGGCGTTCACCACTTTGTCAACAACTTCGTGGCTTGCGCTTCCGTGTGAAGAGAAACTCAACATTGCAATGCGTGCGTCCATGCCAAGCAAGTCTTTTGCTGATTTTGCACTTGTAACGGCAATTTCTGCAAGTTGTTTTTCGTCTGGTACAGGAGTAACGGCACAGTCAGCGAACAAGAACACGCCATTTTCGCCAAATTCAGTATCTTTCAATATAATAATGAATGCACCCGAAACCACAGAAATACCAGGCATAGTTTTTATCAACTGCAAAGCAGGACGGAGCACGTTACCCGTGGAATTTTCCGCACCGGCAACTTCGCCGTCGGCATCGCCGGCCTTAATCATTGCCGAAGCCAAGTAGAGCGGATTCTTCACAAGATTGCGGGCTGTTTCCAAGTCCATACCTTTTTTCTTGCGAAGTTCGTAAATAAGATTTGCGTATTCTTCCGCCTTGGGATTGTTTTCTGGGTCGATGACCGTAGCCTTGCACAAATTTTTTAGATTGTTGTCGGCTGCAAATTTCTTGATGAAATCTGGTTTCGACAAGATGATCAAGTCTGCAAAACCTTCGCCCAACACTATGTCGGCTGCTTTCAACGTACGTTCTTCCGTACCTTCTGCCAAAACGATTCTTTGAATGTCTGTTTTGGCTTTTTGTTTGAAATAATTTACGAAATCCATAATTATATTGTTTTAAAACACGTAGAGACGCCACAATGTGATGTCTCTACATAAAATGTTAAATTCCCAATGATTTTTTCAAACCTTCGATTTTCTTGTTCAATTCTTCTTCGGCTTGTTTCAGTTCAGCTTTGCTGCTGATGTTTGTTTTCACGCCGAAATAGAATTTGATGAGTGGTTCAGTTCCCGAAGGACGGGCTGTAACTTTTGAGCCGTCTTCTGCAAAGAATTGAAGCACGTTTGATTTTGGAAGGTCGATTTTCTCGGTTTTTCCTGTCTTGCAATCCGTTGTGATTGATTGACCATAGTCTTTAATGTAGGCTACTGGCGAACCGTTCAATTCTTTTGGAGGATTTGCACGGAAATTGTCCATCATAGCCTTGATGGCTTCCTTGCCTGCTTTTCCTTCTTTTTCGATAGAGCAGAGCGATTCTTTGTACATTCCGTATTCTACATACGTGTCAACCAACACGTCGTACAAACTCTTGCCTTCGTTCTTTGCAACAGCGGCAGCTTCAGCAACGAGCGAGCAGGCAATCACGGCATCTTTGTCGCGAACGAAGTCGCCAGCCAAGTAACCGTAACTTTCCTCACCACCGCCGATGTATTGTTTTTGACCTTCCAAAAGACGGATTTTTTCACCTATGTATTTGAATCCAGTCAAAACGTCGAACATTTCAACGCCGAATTTCTTACACATTTCGGTAATCAATTCTGTTGTCACAATTGTTTTCACAACAAATTCTTTACCTTTCAGTTTGCCAGCTTTTTGCCAAGCCGACAATAAATATTGTGTAAGAATAGTTGCCGTCTGGTTACCGTTCATTATCACGTAGTTACCTTCGGAATTCTTAACAACGATACCCACGCGGTCACCGTCTGGGTCGGTTGCCATAATAATGTCGGCATTCATTGCCTTGCCTTTTTCTATGGCGAGTTTCATTGCCGATTCCTTTTCTGGGTTAGGAGAGCCCGTGACTTCGTGAATCTTGTTCAACCAGTCTTTTTCGGTAATGAAATCTTCTTCCTTGATTTCGCCTACGCCCGGTTTGCGCAATGAAGGGAATTCACCAGAAACAACAGCCTGTTCCTCAACCACGTTCACGTTTTCGAAACCAAGTTCCTGCAACACGCGTGGAACCAATTTAATGCCTGTTCCGTGGATAGGAGTGTAGACAATCTTCAAATCTTTTTGCTTCTTAATAATGTCGCCGTTGATTGACAAACTCTTGATTGCGTCGATGTATGGACGGTCGATAAGTTCGTCCCAAAGGATGATGTTTTGTTCGTTACCTTTCCATTTCACATCATCGATAGAAGCGATTTTGTTCACTTCGTCGATTACATTCGTATCGTGAGGAGGAACCAACTGGCAACCGTCGTTCCAGTATGCTTTGTAACCATTGTATTTTGCTGGATTGTGCGATGCTGTGATGTTCACACCAGCTTGACAGCCAAGGTGGCGGATAGCGAACGACAATTCAGGAGTAGGGCGAAGTTCTTTCGAAAGATATACTTTGAAACCGTTAGCTGCAAAAATGTTGGCAGTTGTTTCAGCGAACAAGCGGCTACGGATACGGCAGTCGTGGATAACGGCAACCTTGATTTCTTTTTCGTTAGGAAACGCCTTTTTAATATAGTTTGCGAACCCTTGTGTAGCCATTCCCACCGTGTAGATGTTCATTTTGTTGGTTCCAACGCCAATCACGCCACGCAAACCGCCCGTTCCGAACTCAAGGTTCTGATAGAACGCGTTTTCCAACTCGGGGTCGTTGTTGTCGATTAAATACTGAATTTCTTTCTTTGTTTTTTCGTCATAATTGCCAGTGAGCCACTGTTTTGCCTTGTTTAATATTTCTTGATCCATTGTTAAAATTGTTATTTCTAATAATTAATTACCCAAAAATAAAAAATAATCTGGAATGAGAGATAGGAAAGAGGGATTTTGTCTAACAGAATTTCAACAAAATGACGGAATCAACCTAACGGCTCGTTATAGGACCTCAAAAATCAACTAATTAAATCTCATAACAAATTCCACCAACATATTGAACAATTCGTTGAATTTCGTAAGTGGAAGCTGGTCGGCATTGTCATTTATGTCGTGATATGCCTGTGTGCCGCCTTTGGTGTAAATGTAGAAACAAGGAATGTTTTTCTTGTAGAACGGGCAGTGGTCGCTGTTGCAGGCCTCGCCACGAACTTGAATGTGTTTGAAATAGTTTTTTTCGTCGTTGATTTTCTGTATCAGCGACATTTCTTTGTCGAACACCTTGCCGTTTACCACGCAAATGCCGTCGTCGCCAGTGCCGACCAAATCGAGGTTGATGACAAAATCACAGCCGTCACAATCCATATATAAATTGTCGTTCACAAATGCCTTGGAACCAAGCATTCCAAGTTCTTCACCCGTAAAAGCGATGAAGTAGAGGTTGACGGGAATTTCGTTTTTGTGTTTCTGAAAGTATTCTGCCAGCGTGAGCATAAGAGCCACGCCACTCGCATTGTCGTTTGCTCCATTGTAGGTTACTGGACCGAATTGTCCCAAATGGTCATAATGCGCAGTGAAATATATTGATTTATTAGATTGTTCATTTTCAATATAATAACAAATATTATTTGAAGTTATAGTTTCAAGTTTTTGCGTTACGTCAAATGTGATGTTTTTTATGTTTTTTGATTTCAAACTTTTGTCGGATACGATGAAATATGGTGTGTTTCCACACACGCTGGCAATGTTTTGCGTCAGTTTTTGGTTGGTGATTTTAATGATTGCCCCGATGGAGTAGATTTCGCTCCACACTAAATCAAGCGTAATCCAATTGTTGATTATTTCTTTTTGTTGTGCGGTCAGCGTTGTGTCTGTTTCGTCGAAAATCAAGCAGTTTTGGGCATATTTCGATTTGTATTTTTCTTTCAATGCACTTGTGTTGTTTCCCGAACAAACGTCTTGTAAATCCTTCTTATTGAATGGAATACATTTTAATGTAGCTGTTCCGCCACCACTGATTGCGTCAATCATAAAATCCGTCCCTGCGGTGAGTTGCACACCGTCAACGGTAAGTTGCAGTTTGTCGGGAAAGGTGTTTACGGGGTAGGTTACAGCAGATCCTCCTTCGTCGAACAGATTTTGCAATTGGAACGACTCAAATTTTTGTTTGATATATTTCTCGGCGTTTTGAATGCCGTTGTTCACATAACCGCGACCGTGCATCCGTTCGGAACATAAGTCGTTCAGATATTTCCTTCCGTTTTCAACCTGTGCCGACAAAAACGACGGAAAGACAAGAAATAGTATGAAGGCAAAGCGTTTCATTTTGAAAGTTGAGAGATTAGAGACGAGAGTTGAGAGTTGAGTTGACAATCGATTCTAAATATTATTAATTTCAATGTTTTCAGGTATTTTGAATCCGTCAACAATTGCCGAAATTTTGTGGAACGTTTCGTCATCTTTGAACTCAATCTCGTTGATTCCAGCGTTTTGAATCCGTCGGATGCAATATTCAATATTCATATTGTCGATGCGGAACGCGGGGGCGTAGGCGAACGTTTTTTCGTCGTTGGTCTTCACTTCGTGGATAAGTCCCGCATTTGTCATTGTCGTCAAAATCATTTTGGTGATTCTATGTGGCAAATCGATTGATTCGCTGATTTCCAACGATGTTTGCGGAGGTAATTCTTTCTTAAATTGTTCCGTTATGGAATGAAGGATGAGCAGCGCCAATTTTGTCTTCAGGCCTGTGCTCAACTGCGTAACCTCGAGTTCGTATTCAAAATTTTTCACATTTTGTATTGAATATGCCATTCCCGCACCCACAAGGATGATTGTCCACGACATCTGCAACCACACGAGGAACAACGGAATAGCGGCGAAACTACCGTAGATGGCGTTGTAGTTTGATACGCCAATCTGGAATTTGAAGTAAAAATACTGCACAATCTGGAATGCGATACCTGTGATGATTCCGCTGATGAATGCCGCCTTGAACTGCACTTTCGTGTTTGGCATCACAATGTAAAGGAGTGCGAATGCAAACCATAACAAACTGTAAGGCAATAGGTTAAGACCAAACGAAATTAGCCCGTTAAAGCGATTAACCCATTCCACCGAAAGGGCGGTTTCGGCAATCCAGTCGGTAATGTAGGAGGTTACGCTGTAAGAAATGATGAGGCAGAACGGTGCGAGGAGCACGATGGTGATGTAATCGCTCAACTTGCGGGTGATGGTCCGTTGCTTATCGACAGACCAAATTTCGTTGAATGCACTTTCAATGTTGCTCATTACCTTGATGACCGACCAAAGTAATACCACAATACCGACGCCGGCAATGAGTCCGCCTTGCGTCCGTGCCAACATTGACTCGCTGAATTCCAGAATCATATCGACAATGTCCTGTTTGTCGGAAAAGAGCGAAATAAGATAATCTTCCAGATATTGGTCGAAACCGAAACCTTTCGCTATTCCGTATGCCATGGCGGCAAGCGGCACGAGCGACAAAACCGTGTAATAGGTGAGGGCCGAGGCCTTCTCCACGCAACGTTTTTGTAGGAATCCTTTACCCGAAAGAATCACGATTTGCAAAAGACGAATCCATTTGAATTTTTTATCAGAGATTTTCTTTTTGTTGATGCTCCAAACTTCAACGGTGACAAAGTGCAATATCTTTGCAATTAAACCTTTTTCTTGCTTAGCCATAGCCGTACATTTTTTATTGTAATGCAAATATAGAAAAGAAATTCTTATATCTTTTTCAAAAACTTGATAATGAGAAAACTTACTTTTTCTCTTGAAAGAAAAAGTAACCAAAAAGTTCAAGACGGACTTGCTCAGCTAAAAAGCAATCGCAATCTAAAAAACAAACAGATTCCTTGCCTCACGTTGTTCGGCTACGGAATGACGGCGCCATACGCCCACCGTCACCCTGAGTAACGCGAAGGGTCTGTTGGAATTATTCAAAAAATTTCTTATTTTTGAATTTCAAACAATTGTCAACATGAGTATATATGATAGTTTTTCACAAGAAAATGGGCTTCCATATGCATTATCATCAGAAACCAAAAGATTAGTTTTTATTGATGATGTTAAAAAGGGATTAGAATGTAACTGCATTTGCCCCAAATGCAAAGAAAATGTTATTGCAAAAAATCAGGGTTCAATAAGAGTTCATCATTTTGCACACTCTTCTGGCAAAACTTGTGTTAAAGCACGCGAAAAAACGATTCATGACTTTGCAAAAGAAGTATTTAAGGAATATAAAACGCTGTCTTTGCCCAAAGTTGAAATAACCCGAGAAAATGTTGACGACAAATCTTTGGCTGTTCTTTTGGATAAATTTGACATGAAGTCATTTTCGATTTTTCCAGAACGGGAAAATATTCATTATGATAATGTTGAGTTAGAAAAAACATTAGAAAATCTAAATCGACGCCCCGATGCAACTGCAACAAAAACAAATGAAGACACTCTATATGTTGAATTTTATTTTTCACATGCTGTTGACGAAGAAAAACAAGAATTGCTCAAAAAGTTACAGGCGAATTGCGTGGAAATAGATTTAAATTATTTTGATTTTTTAGAGGGGAAAAACGATGAAGAAAATCGTAAAAACATGAACGAATATCTTCAAAAATCAATTCATCACAAGTGGATTTCCTACAATTACTCTCCAGATACTATAATCAAAAAAATTGAAGAAGAAAAACTACGAATTTACGAATTGGCAAAAGATACAATCCTAAAAAAGCAAATAAATATACCTTCTCTGAAAATCGATAAAACCATTCTAAATACAAAGTTTCTCGACCTAATGAATTATTTTGGAAAAGACTCAATAACTTTCAAAAAATCTCCTATACAAGAACCCTATTGTGAATTGACACCTCCATTTGACGACAGATTAGAATTTGACAATTTAAAATTAAAAATAGTTATCCAGCCCACGAAGATTAATGTAAATTCCCCGATTTTTTGGGAAGGGTACATTAACGATTTATCAATCGTCGATAGAAGTATTACAATAGAATACAGCAATATATCTATAGAACAACAAGAGATTGAAAATGACATAATTTGTATTGAAGTAAACTTAAACCATTTACTATTTGCTGAGCATATAGAAGACGAAATGAGAAAGGCATTCTCCAATATAGAAAACTACAAATGGATTTCTTTCAATAATAAATTGATAATACACCAATTAGAAAAAAAAAGGGATAAGGATGAAGAACGGAAAGAAGAAGAAAGGCAAAGGCAAAAAAAAGAAGAAGAAGCACAAAAAAAAGAACAAGAACGACAAAGAAAATTAGAAGAAGAAAAACAAAAAAAAGAACAAGAACGACAAAGAAAAATAGAAAAAGAAAAACAAAGACAAATAGAATTTGAAGAAGTACAAAAAGTAATCGCTGAAAAGAAACCAATAAACGAAAAACTAAAACAAGAAATTAAAAACATCATATCTCAACCATTAGAAAATGCACGTTCATATGAGGATTGCGTATATCGTATTTTTCGAATTTATTCAAAGAATGGTGTGAAACCATATTCTAAATCTAACGTTATTGAATTCCTAAATTGTATGACAGAAGATGAATCGAATGCTATAAAACTTTTACTGGGCAAAATAGACCAATTTTTAGACGATACCAGAAAAGATTTTTTCCCGTTAATAATAGATATTTATCATGGCATCTGCCAAAAAGATCCAAACTTCAAATTAGATACATTTTCAAACTTGAGATATATTGGTTATTAGCCCTAAAATTTCTTCAATTTTTTGGGGAAGGATATAGACCGCATTGCTAAAACAACATAGTCGGTCTGCAAAGAAAAAACTATTTTCTTTCATATAACCCTTGACAAAAGGGTATTATTGCCGTATCTTTGCAAAACATTTCTTGGGGTTGACTGGATTTGACGGGGAGTTTACAGGGAATGTAAGCATGTCGGGCGATGGGGTTTGTCCCGCACAACCACACTCCAAAACAATAACTGGCGAAGAAAACTTTGCTCTTGCTGCCTAATCGAAGTATAGTAGATTGGCTTTACGCTATTCAAGGAATAGCGGCGAGACATCGCACAGAAGGCACGTCCTTAGTCGTCTGAGTCTGCGGTGCTGTAAATAAGGAATAGGAAAGACAATTCTTGTGCGTCTTTCCGAGATTTATTCAAGATACGGTGTTAATAGGGTGTTCGTCCTCAGTTGCCACCCGACAATCAAAGGCGGAATAAGCATGTAGAAAGCATTTTCGGTACTTGTCCGGACCGGAGTTCGAATCTCCGCAGCTCCACAAAGCTATGGGGTGTCCCGTAGCTTTTTTTGTAGAAAATCGTTGGCAATCATTGCAGTATTATAAAAAAATGTATCTTTGCACCCGAAAAAATAAATATTAACCCGTGTGATGGATGTCTCAGACATAAGTAGCACAAAAATTAGGTAATATGTTAACAATAGATTTAGCAGGTCAATCAAGAACCAATCTTGGTAAAAAAGAATCAAAACATTTACGTGAAGCAGGTTTGATTCCATGTGTATTGTACGGAGCAGGCGAGAACACAAATTTTACTGTTGAGGCAAAAGCATTCGACAAAGTGTTCATCACTCCAAACGTGTATGTGGTAAACTTGAACCTTGACGGCAAAGTTCACAAAGCAATCGTAAAGGAAATACAATTCCACCCGGTAACCGACAACGTTCTTCACGTTGATTTCTTGGAAGTTTCTGACGATAAGCCATTTGCAGTGAAATTGCCAATCAAAATCACTGGTCACGCAGAAGGTGTGAAACTTGGTGGTAAGTTGAAAGTTAAAATGCGTAAGATGCGCGTTTCTGGTTTGTTGAAAGATTTACCAGCAGAATTGGAAATCGACATCACTTCGCTTGGTTTAGGTCAGTCAATCAAATTGGCAGCCCTTTCGTTCGACGGCTTGACAATTGAAGAACCTAAATCATCGGTTGTTTGTTCTGTTTTGGCAACTCGCGAGAGCAACCAACAAGGTAAATAACCAGATTAGACAGTAAGTTCAAATCCGTCGTTGGTTTTCCAATGACGGATTTTTTATATCATAAAGTATTGTAAAACGTTCCGCAATGAAATATCTGATAGTAGGTCTTGGAAATATTGGCGACGAGTATGTTGACACGCGCCACAACATTGGTTTTGAGATGATTGACGCATTGGCAAAGTCGCTCAATGCTACTTTTGCCGTTGACCGATATGCGAGCGTGGCGTATGCGAGCTACAAAGGCCGTCAGTTGGTGATGATAAAACCGAGCACCTATATGAATTTGTCGGGTAAGGCGGTACATTATTGGATGCAGAAGGAAAAAATCGCCATTGAAAACGTGCTTGTGCTGGTTGACGACCTCGCATTGCCGTTTGGAACCTTGCGTATGAAGGGAAAGGGCAGTGCTGGCGGTCACAACGGGCTGAAAAACATACAGGAACTGCTCGGTTCCGATGCGTATCCGCGTATGCGTTTTGGTGTGGGCAACAATTTTGCCAAAGGCCAGCAGATAGATTTCGTGCTTGGCAAGTGGACAGACGACGAAAAGACACAGATTCCGTCCATTACCGAAAAATCAACCTCTGCAATTTATACGTTCCTCACCATGGGAATTGAAAAGGCAATGACCTTTGCAAATCAGAAGAATTAAGAGGATTATTTAGAAAACAAATACCCCCAGGCATATATCTTGTCTGCTGATTGGTTTGTGTAATCACGAACGGTTATGGTCATTGGAACGAATATTACTTCCGAATTTGTTGATTTTAGAACTAATTCCTTCTTGTCAAAATCAGCCGTATCAATAACAAATTCGTGATTGCGGAACGAGAGAACAAACTGATTCTTTTCGTTAGGGTAGAATATTTTTGACGAATTGTTGGTTGTATATATTGTGTCCATTCTACCATTATGATTTCTAACGCAATAGTATGCAAGATAATCACCTTCGGTATCAAACCGCTCCATTTTTGTGTAACCTTGGGGAATTTTTATAACATCCCAATATCCACGTTGATATTTTTTTTCTCTTTGTTCATGTTCTATCCACCACATTTCGGCGTCATCTATTATTCTGGGCTCCATGAAACTCCAATAATCCGTCTTGAACGAAATCCATTTTTTTGTTGCGCTTTCGCCGCCATAATGTTCTTCCAGATAGACTATGCGATTTTTCAGTGTCTTTACATCGTTTAAGGGCAACGAACTCGACCATTTCTTAAAATCCACATAACTCATAGGTAATGATTCGGGCGGATAACTTTTTATTACCGATTCAATCTGCTGTTCCAGTACACACTTTGTGAGCGACGAGAAATTGAACGGTTGGGCGGAGGACAATAAAAACAATATGCAGAATGAAACGGGTATAAATATGATTCGTCGAGATTTTTTTATTATAACATATATGCAAACGACGTAAAACCAAATATTGACAAGGAGCAGATACAATCGTCGCGGTGTGATTCCGTAGTCGGATATTCGACGAATTATGCCAACCGACATTAAAAGCAATAACGGTATTGTGAGCCAAGGAATAAGATTTATAATTTTCTTTTCTTTCGTGTAGTTATCTTGTTGAAAAATGGGATATATGAGGATTTCTACGAAAATGAATCCCAACATCATTATAGAAACCATTATGGAAACCATTCCTCGAGGCAATTCCCATGTCCATAGTATTTTGAACAAATACAGATACAAAACAATGAAATAACAAAATAGCAATGGAAAAAACAGGTAGCGAATAACTCGTGGGTTTATTGCAGGCATATTGTCGTTGTGTTTGCCCTCATTCAACGGGATACCATTGAGAAAAAACGAAACAGGTATGAATGTGCCAAACGGAATGATTACAAAAAGATATGATTTTCCATCTATCTCAACAGAAAACAACGTTTCTATGCCAAAAAGCAACAATGCGATTGCCCCGATACAAACCATTGCACTTATGACTGCAACGCTCGCGCTGCGACTTAGTTCCTGGCAGAAATTCCACATTTGTATGTCGTTTTTCTCTTTTAGAAATGGCAGTATGACGATTCCTACAAGAAAAGAAATGAAAACGGCCAGTCTCCCGGTCATTTCGTATGGCTCGGGAATGGTCTTGTTAGACAAGTATATTGTATCAACCAAAACCAATATTTCTGTAATAATCCAGAGTAAATTTTGAGCGTTTTTGGTTTGCTCTTCTTTCCACAATTCAAAAAACAAAGAAATAATTACACTGAAAACTAAAAAATGAATGGAATAAATATGGATAGAAGATATATTACTTGTAAAGAGCAAAATATAACAAAAAAGAGTCAGAATAGCAGTGAAAATGGTTGTGACAGGAAAACGGAAAAAAGTGTCAGAGAAATGAAGAACTTTTGAGATTTGCAATTTGAGATTCATAAACGTTTATTTTTTTACTACTCAATAATTTTTGTAAAGATAGTTATTAATTGTTAGTTTATTCCTTTTCGATACTTTTTTCGGAGTTGGTAGGTGATTCTACGGTTGTTTCTTTGTACAAACGTCGTGCAGTTCGTTTTTTGAAAAATAGCACCAACGCAAAAGTTATCAGGTCTATAACAATGGTAAGAAAATTCCATGTGTACCAATTATTTGTGGTAACATACTTGAAATAATTTGCATTATAGAAAAAAACAATTGCATTCCCCCATATTGTAATTCCTCCAAAAACAATTTGAGATTCATTTATGTAACGAGGGGTTATTGTTGGCATAGTAAACAACAACACAAGAAACAAATATTTATCATACTGAGTAATAGGAGATTTCCAATCAATCAGCACAAACGCCAAGAAAATGAGAAAAATCAACACACAAAACCAATTATTAGGCGCAAGACCAATTATAGCAACGAAACAACGGAGTAAAAAGAATACTAATATTGGTCTTCCTAAATCAGCCATTATACTACAATTCTTTTTATAAAATTTATTGAAAATCAAGTATATGAATGAATAGCAAATGAAATATAATATTGAGATTTCCCCATATTTATCTACTTTAATATTTGTTTGCCAAAGAACGGGAAACAAAAAGAATAAAGCGAATATCTTATAGGACCATATATCCATAATGCAGAAATATAGAGAAGGGAATACTCTAAATATTTTTTGTATTCCTGCAAATATTTTGCGAATATCTCTTTCGTAGTTATTCATTTTAGTTTCTCAATATTTTCTATTTCTCAAAAATAGAAAGATTTCCGTTACTTTTTGTCTTCAGCGAGAAAAAGTAATTATTTGTTTTCTGGAATAATAAACCCCACTGGTTTTCGTGGTTTTTTAGCGCATTGTGTCAATGAATCAACCTTTACGCTTAATTCCGTCATTGAATCGGTCAAAGCGTCTAACTGACCTTGCATCAATTCGTTGCAATCATTCTGGTCGCGGAGAATTTCTTCGATATACGTTTTTTGATTTTGTAGTTCCAAACGCAAATTTTCTATTTGCAACGAATTTTCCGACAAACTCACAATTCGCTCCCGCATTTCAACAAATGCACGCATAATGTTGATATTCACTTGTATGGCAATCGGTGAACGAAGTACGCTGCTCAACATTGCAACGCCTAATTCAGTAAACGCATACGGCAAATACTTAATATTTTCTCCTTGTTTTATGTTCAAGGTCGCAAATTGCGACCTTGAACATTCTTCCTTGGTTAACTGAAACATAAAATCTTCGGGAAAACGCTCAATATTTCTACGTACTTGTTCATTGATACGTTTAGTTTCCACACCATACAAGATTGCTAAATCCTTGTCTATCATTACATTTTTTCCTCGAACGTTGTAAATTCTAGTTCGGATTTTTGCCGCCATATCGGCAACGGCTGGTATTTTATCTTTTTCCATATTGGTAATTTTTAGTGTTGTAATGGTACATTTTCTTTAAGGTCACAAATTGTGACTTCAAGTTATCGAGTTCTTCTTTTGTTAATTGGAACATAAAATCTTCGGGAAAGCGTTTGATATTGCGTTTCACAGCTTGGTTAAGTACCTTTGTCTCAACTTGATACAATTCTGCCAAGTCTCTGTCGAGCATGACTTTCTGCCCACGAATTTCGTGGATTTTGCTTTTAATGTTGTCAACCGAAATCGGTGTGACGGGCTGTATATTATTCATTTTGGTAATTTTTAGTACTGCAAAGGTACATTTTCTACGCTATTCCCCAAGAAAAAAGACAAGTCTATTTTTAAGGTCACAAATTTTGACCTTAAATTTTTCCTTTCTTTCACGAGAAAGAACAAAAATAGAGTAGGGTATCCATTTCAAAAAAATCGCCATATTTTTCTCGTTCATGTACGTTTGACAGAAAAAACTTGATTTTTTCAAATTTCATAAAAAAAGAGAAAAAATCACCTCGATTTACAATTTTACAATTTTAACCAAAATTCACATTGTTAAATATTTACAAAAGTTAATTATAGAATTTATTGAAATATTTACAAAAATTCGCATTAGTTTTACAAGAATATTTACAAATATAAATACTCATTTACATTTGTTGCATAGCATAGAATTAATAATGTATATAGAGTTATAATAGTCATAAAATCAGTTAGTTATAATCTATATATAAACTATTTGTTTAATATAAACCACCTTTTTCTGCCGAAAACCACATGTATTTTCCACATGGTAACATATAATAAGTTAAAAACCAATGTTTTATAAAAATCATTTATTTTATTACTTTAATAATAATATGGCATAGAAAGGGGACTATGTGTTGTAAACCCCTTCATTTTACAAAATAATATTTACAAAAGTGAATTTATAATATTTACAAAAGTTAAAAATATTTATTTTACATTTGTAAACCGAAAAGTTTACAAATATGGACGACGAATTTGCGATAAACGACAGAATTGCTCACTTAATTTCTGAGTATGGATTGACCAATGCGGATTTTGCAAAAAAATTGGGTGTGCCGGCTTCGAGTATTTCTCATTTAATTTCCAAACGGAATAAACCTGGGTTAGGTCTTATCTTGAGTTTACTTGACGAATATAAAGATATTGACGCGAATTGGTTGCTTACGGGGGTACGCTCGTCGCGCGCCATGGCACGTTCCGTGCAGGAAGGCGAGGCTTTTGTAGAGCAAGATTTGTTTAGTTCTTTTAACGAAAACAATGGGCAACCAACGGATGTTTCAACCGCAGCATTGCAAAAAAACGACGTATTTTCTCCTCAAAAAGACATTCGGCCGAAAAAAGTCGAAAAAATCGTCACTTTTTATACCGACAAGACGTTTAGTGAATATTTTCCTGAATAGTTACTTTATTCCTTCAACATCGGGTTGTACATCATAATGGCGTTGTTTTCGCTCACGAGTTCTTCGGTGGTTTCGCCCGTCGCAATGGTTGTGATCCGTCGGTAAATACGGTTGTGGCGAGTGTATCCGCCCCACCATTGTTGCTCGAAACGCTGGTCGGTCTCATACACCTCGTATTCCTTATCTGCAGGAGTTGTGGCACAAAGCGTGCCTCGTAGAAATTCGTCGTCGAGCCAAAGGTTTATTTTGAAGGTGATGTCGGTGTTGTTTTCCAACTGAAGGTCTATGTAATTGTAGGCGAGTGTGGCACCGCAGGCAAACGGTATGGTGCGGTTCACGTCAGGAAACACATCGAAACTGTGACGCCAGCGTTCTTTTACGGTAAGAGGAGAGTGCAGCGCCATCCAATAGATGAGATTTCCAAGTTGGCACAATCCGCCGCCAACGCCCGTAGCAACTTTCCCGTTGTGAATCATCATTCCCGTTTTGTATCCTTTGCGTTTGGTCGGCCTGCCGACCATTCTCCAGATGGAAAACGTTTCGCCCGGCTTGATAACCACGCCGTTTATTTTTGCTACTGCCAGATTCAGATTCGTTATCTTATTGTATTGCAGATACATATCTACATCTTTCAACTTTCGCAAAAGGGTAGATTTGTGTTCAATCCAGACATTCGGCGCAGAGACCGTAGTGTCAATTTTTGAAAACTTTGTATGTGAGAAATGCCATTTCAAGAACCGTTTGGCGATATAGAACTCCCGTCCGAGGAATCGTCGCACAGCACTTCTTTCTATAGGTTTTTCAACAAAATGAATCATAGCGGCTATTTTCTTTTCTTTCTTTTTGCTTCACTTTTTTTAAGATATTCTATCCATCCATCTCCTCCGTCATTTTCAACAATATTAAGCGAGCCTCCATCATAAAATTCATTTCCGTCGAAATCAACGGTAAAGCCGCCACAATTCGGGCAGCCGCCTAAGAGAATAGGGTCGTCGTAGCCTGAAACCGGCGTTGTATAACCACATAAGTAGCATTCGGCTGTAAGTGCTTGGTTTTCTTGTTGTTCCGTATTTGCTTCGGTACTTTTAGACATTATGAATCTTATTAAGTTTACGAATATACTATTTTTTCCAAAAATACATTCGTGCAGTATGGAAAACAACAAAAAAGTGGGGAAGTTTTAGGACACTTTGTTGAGATTTTATGTATTGTATTAAAGGGTAGAGCCGCAATGCCTGCGGCTCGATTCTGGATAGAACAACAATGTGGCTCTACATTATTGCAACGAACCCTCCAGGGGTTCTACTTCCTCAAAGTTGTGGAAATTAGATGAAAACAGTTTTGTGAGTTGATGTGAAATATAGTGACTAAAATCTATTCACAATACATTTTTAATCTGCGTCACGAACAAGACGGACACTTCTTCCATAATAACAATCTCTACCATAGCCAATACTTATAGGTCTAGTAATATATTTAGATTTTTTTGTAAAACTAAAACTAAAATAGTAGATGGGATCCGAATGATCCGGATATGTTGTACTACACCAATAATATCCATAGTAATTTTTGTTTGAAGCATCAGAATAGAATTTAAATTCTGTTCCTGTACGAAAACCTGCAACAGGAAGAAATACAGAACCATTTGATTGCATTCTTTCCCATTCATCTTGAGAATAATTATTCGTATCCCAGTTGTCTGCCTGTGGCGTAAAATTTTCCGATGATTGAATATCCCATTCGTCTGGCAATAAAATCAAGCCATATACACCATTTACAGTACCAATACTGTATAGTTGTCCCGATTTTCTGTCTAACAAATAACTCCATTCTTGGTTTGTCAAAGTTCGCCATTGCCCTATAGCATTGTTAAAAACATTGTACACACCCCAATCGTAATTCGTTCCTGCTATGTTAGAATTAGGATATGAATTTGCATTTGTGCTTGTTGTGTATGGATATTTTCCATTGAATCCGCTTGTTCCATAACCAAATAGGTCAATCCAACCACTATAAGATGAAGAAATATTTTCATTGTCTTCTCCAATTATATCCCATTGATTTTCGGCAAATCGCCATGAATGAGAACTTGCCCTATATTGTAGATTTCCTTTGCTGAAATAAACCTTTTGGGTTTCTGAAATTGAAAATTCACCTTTTATACTACCATCATCAATACCGAATTTTATGAAGAAGTTTTCTAACATAGCATATATTTGATCTTTGCTACAATATCTTGTCATTTCTGATTTTTCAACGTAAGTAGAAAGTAAATCAATAGTTGTTGTATATGCATTTAAATCTGTTTTTGTAGCATAATTAGATTCTATATCGGCTGATTTGGCATATTCGCTCAAATCAACAGCTTCAGGAATATCTGATTTCTTTGCATAATCACTTAAATCTATTTCAACATTACCTGCTTTTGCAGCATAGAGTGCGTACGGAACGGCGAGTAACGGCGTTATGCCAGTAATGAGTTTTCCGTCAACATTAGTTACTGTTTTTACAAAATACGGGGCTTTGCTCCAGTCAATAGAAGAAAAATCATAAGCGGTTTTACCGCCACCCAATTCAAGTGTCATCAAACCATTTTGGTTAGTAGTTACGACGTGATTTTCTGAATAAATTTCAGAGCCTTCGTCAGAACCTTGCAAAATATAGATGTACACATATACTTGTTTGTTGGCAACTATTTTGTTTTCCGTGTCACGCACAATCGCTTGATAACTGAATGTTTGTGGTATCTGAGCGAATACAGACGTTATTGTCGCCAACATCAATACAAAGTAGATAAATAGTCGTTTCATTTTCTTTTTTGTTAGAATTAATTCTTGATTATTTTAAAACGTTTCACTGATTTCCCGTTAGATTTCACATCAAGGAAATATACGCCAGTGTTGTATTTTTCCATAGAAATTTGTGTCTCGGAATCATTTGCGACACCTTTGGTTATCGGCTTTGATTCATTGTTGAAAAGGGTATAGGTCACATTTGATATTTTTTCTCCGTCAATATGTAAATGTAAAACATTGTTGGTAGGATTTGGGTATACCAAGAGTTGTATGTCGGTGATTTCAATACCCGTCTCTGCCGATATAATATAAGCCTGTTGAACTCCATGTGATATGCGACCATTATCGTTTGTCTCCAAAAAGAAAACTTGTCCGATGGTCGCACTCATGGAACCATCTCCATTTGCCTCGTAGCCAGCAGCAGAAATTGTGCTTTGGGCAAACGAAGATAGAAAAGAAAAACAGAATGTTATAAAAACAAATGATCGTTTCATTAGTTTTTGATTGTTATTTCTCCGTTGTCTATTAGAGATTGGAATTTTTCAAGAGTCATGTCTTTAACGCCAAAGTCATCTCCACCATAAAATCCGATTTTTCTCATTTTGTTTCTTATACCTTTTTGTTTATCTGGAGCTGCTTTAACCCTTAATGATATTAATTCTTGTAATTGTTTGATTTCATCTCGTGAGAATACATCTTTACCTTTCATCTCTTTTTTATTTAATTGTTATTTTTATGTCGTTTTTTGCCAAAGTATCTAAAAATTTTTCGTTGAAGTTCGTTTGTTGTCCGCATGATGGAAATGGAATAACACGTTGATTTAAAACGGAATATCTATCTGTGATTAGTTTTTTATAAAGACATTCATAGACACTTTTCTTTATTAAAATAATCGGGGTGTCTTTATCCATATTTCCATTTTCAACCAATTTTTCGAGCGATTTTACAAATGTGTCTTTCTGAGATTCTGGATTTACTTTCCCTGCAGGAAAGGAACTTAAATCCATAAGATAAATTCCATTCTCTTTCAGTAAATTCAAGTATTTAGACTTAAAACTAGAAATATCATATTGTTTTCTGGTTTCTATATATTTTTTGTAAATCATTTCTCCACTGAATGCTTTAAGAATGGCTATAAATAACCAATCATTTGTTTTTACATCTGTATAATAAAAGAAACGGTCGCTTGAATCGGGAGGTGCCTCGCCAATTAACAATAAATGAATTTTTTTGGGTAAATACTCTGAACGAACGCGTTCAATATTTTTTACTTGTTTTAATAATTCTTGTTCCATAATTTTAAAATTTTTCAAAATTACCTTTAACATCTCGCTCAAACAACAATTTCCCAGGTCAGTTTTAGGACAATATTACAATCTCACAAATGTACCTATCAAAAATGTTTTTACCTATCGTTTACGTGGTCAAGTTTAGTTCATATTCAAGTCAAATTTAGGTCAAGTTGTGTTGGTGCTTTGAAAAAATACTCAGTATTCTTTTTTTTGCCTTTGATTCAATGGGTATGAAACGAGATTCAGAAGGATATAATAAGTTTATTGAGGCGGTACGAACGTTCTGCATGCATAACTATAAAATGAATCTCGATGATGTGGGAGAGTTGAAGCGACTTCAAAAACTCTCTGTCAATATCTCCTTATCTACGCTCCAACGGATATTTCTTGGCTCGAACAAGCAACAAAAACGGGTAAACGACAGCACGCTCAATATACTTGCGCAATTCATTGGCTACAATAGCGTTGACGATTGTATTTGCAATATTGTCAAAAATAATGACGATGTTTCGTCAATTTGCTAACTTTGTAGAAAACATTTTCGTATGGCTTTTAAGAAAGATGATATTGAACTGCTGAAATCGGCTATTGCTGAAAAATATGGTCGTCCAATAGGAACAGCAGGAGAGTGCAGACTGTTTGCAGAAGAAGTGGGCAAGGTCGTGGATAAGGTGTCTATAAGCCAGAAAACGATTCAACGACTTTGGCAACAAGGACATACGAATTTGTCACGTGCCGTTATGGATATTTTGGCAAAATATGTGGGATATGATGATTTTTATTCCGCAATAGAGGCGTTGAAAGAAAAAAGCGCACCATATAAATACTACAGCCATTCGCTTTCGGTTGGCAAATACAAGCTGCACGATGCCATGATAATTGTGCTGAATCAAAACAACTACAAAATGACACCCGAAGCCTTGGCAGACAGTATCAACGCACAAAACTTGTACGAACGTAACGACAGACAACCGTTGCCCGCAAGCCAGATTCTTCAACGTGTGGGCATTAAGCCCAAATACTTTTCGTACGACAAGAAAACCAATCTCGTCTCTCTAAATATGGCTCATAGAAAGCCAATCCCAAATTAACTTGGTTAGCGTAGGAGATTGTATTCTATGGCTGCTATTTCGACAAAAACAAAATTATTCCACTTCAAGCACCAATCCTTTCAAGTATTCACCTTCGGGATGGTAAATGCTGATAGGGTGGTCTGCCGGTTGGGTGAGTTGGTGCAGAATGCGCACGTTACGCTTTGTATTGGCTGCGGCCGCAAACACCGATTTCCTGAATTCTTCTTTACTTACGGCTTGCGAACAGGAGAATGTGAATAAGATTCCACCTTTCTTTATTTGTTCTATTGCCTTCATATTCAAACGTTTATAACCTTGAAGAGCATTATTGAGAACCTTCCCGTGTTTTGCAAATGCTGGCGGGTCAAGAATTATAAGGTCGAACTCGTCTTTGTTGTTGTCGAGATATTTGAACGTGTCGCTCACAACCGACGTGTGGGCGGCATTGGGAAAGTTCATCGCCACGGTTTTGTCGGTCAGTTCAATAGCACGTGCCGAGCAGTCAACGGAAACGACGTTTTTGGCGCCGCCACGAAGGGCATACACCGAGAAACCGCCCGTGTAGCAAAACGTGTTCAGCACTGATTTACCTTTGGCATACTGTTCCACCAAACGACGATTTTCGCGTTGATCAATGAAGAATCCAGTCTTTTGCCCTTGGATCCAGTCAATGAAGAATGAATTACCGTATTCCAAGGCATTCTCCGTCTTAATCTCGCCCCACAAGAGCCCGTCGGCATTTTCTACACCTGCCTTGAAGGGGAGTGTGCCTTCGCTTTTGTTGTAAATTGCCGTAAGTTGTTCACCCATAGTTTGTTTCAGGGCTTCAACAATGCAATCAAGGTTCTTATACATTCCCACCGAGTGACATTGCACCACGGCTGTTCCGTTGTAGTAGTCAATCACCAGTCCCGAAAGGTTATCGCCTTCGCCGTGAACAAGACGGTAACATGTTGTTTCTGAATTATTTACCAAGCCTAATTGTTTGCGATAGTTGAACGCTGATGCAATGCGTTCGTTCCAAAAATTTTGGTCGATTTTTCTGTCTTCAAAACTCAGAATTCGGACGGCAATCGAGGATTTTTGATAGTGTCCGATGGCTAAAAATTCCTTATCGGCGGAATACACTTGTACCAAGTCGCCTTCTTCTGGTTCACCCGACATTTTTGCGATTGCTCCAGAGAAAATCCAAGGGTGTAGCCGTTTTACACTTTGTTCTTTACCGTTTCGTAATGTAATGTGTATCATAATGTTGTATATGGTTGTAATTCCTGATAAATACGTAAGCTAACCCAAGCGTCGGTGGCGGCATATAGTCGCTGCGCCTTTGAAAGAAAAATGTTCTCCCAATTTGACAACTGTTGTCGTTTTGAAATTTTGAATCCTAATGCGATAGGTGTTAGTTTACGAAGTCCCATCGCTTCAATACGTAACGACTTTGCTATCGTCTGTAAGTCTATGAAATTCTTCGGAGTAAATCTTCTTATTTCTTGTAATGCTTTAATGTCATCGTGTACGGCAACACCCACTTTGCCAATGGCTTCGTTTGTCAGAATTTGTACAAGCGAAGTCGGTAGTCCTATGTGTTTGAGACGAAACAGAAAAGCCCGTTTTTCATCGCTTAGTTGTAGGAGAGCGACGGTGTTTTTCTGGTTTTTCGTAAACGTTGGCCGAGTTTCTGTGTCGAAACCTATCACACTGCATTTCGATAAATAAGCCACCGCTTCGTCAACCTTTTTGATGTCGGAAATAACCGTTATCTGTCCGTTGAACGACCTTGTAGGGTAGTTTGCCAATTCTTCGTTTTCAAGAGATACTATTTCGGGATAGACCTTCATTACTCGTCTTTGTCGATTGTCGTGTCGGATGCATACAAAAGGTTGTGGAACTCGCTCATAAGTGCCAATGCACGCGTGCCCCAATACAGTTTGTAATTCATAAAGAATTCTGCTGCGGCGGCTTCCAAACCTTCGTCTGATGTGTCTTTGCATTGTTCGGCGAAGTTTCGTGCATCTTGGTATATGTCGGCAAAACATTCCGACAGGCACGTTTCAACGCTGTCGCCACTGGTAAAATTGTCAGGTTCGGTAATGTTTATATAATGGTCGTGACTGCCAAGCTTTGCCTCGACGGCACTTCGAATCATTTCCCAGTCTTTCTCCGTAACAAATTTTTCGCAGAAGTCATCTGCCTCGGAATTCGCCGATAGCACGGCAGTTTTCATATACAAAAGCGACAGAAGTTTATGGGTTCGTTCAATAAATTCCTTTTTCGTCATTTTGTCCGTCGATTCCAGCGTGGAGCAGAATTCCACCACCACGGCAACCAATTCGATTATACCTTTTTTTTGCGTCATGTTATTCCGTTTTTTTATTGAAGATAAGCAACCCGATAAATGTTATCAACCCATTGAGAATCATTATTTCAAACCCGAATTTGTAACCAAACAGCAATTCCTCGGAATAGATGTTTATGAGATAACTCAGTATAGGAGAGAGGATTGCAATGAAAGGAACAATCTTGTCGTTCGGTTGGCGATTTTTTACAAATAGTCCGAATACAAATAAACCAAGCAGCGGACCATAGGTGTATCCGGCTATGTCGAATAAAGTTTTTATTAAAGAATCGTTATGGAATGGTCTGAAAATGATTATGATAGCAAAGTATAGAACGGCAAATCCTATATGCACGCATTTGCGAATTTTTGTTTTTTGTTCTTCCGTATGTTTTGTGTCCTTGTCGAAGTTGAGAATGTCGAAACAAAACGTGGTGGTGAGCGAAGTGAGGGTGCCGTCAGCACTGGAATAACCAGCAGCAACCAACCCAATCACGAAGACGATGCACGTGAATGAATTTAACTGAAACGCCACGGCAGGGAATATGCTGTCGGATTTTTCGGGAAGCACAAAACCCGTTTGATTTGCGTAAAACAATAGTGCCACGCCCAAAGCCAAGAATAGGAAGTTTACAATCAACAACGAGAAACTAAAACTCAACATATTCTTTTGCGCTCCTCGTAACGACTTGCAGGTCAGATTTTTCTGCATCATATCTTGGTCAAGGCCAGTCATTGCGATAGTAATGAACGCACCGCTCAAGACCTGTTTCCAGAAGAAATTGTTGGAACGCCAGTCGCTTTCGTACAACTTTGTGTAACCTTGTTCGGAAGCCTGTTTCAGCATATCGAACAACGAAATATCCATTGCTTTCAATAAATAAACCACAGTAATTATAGTTGAAAGCAACATAAACGTAGTTTGCAGCGTGTCGGTCCAAATCACCGTCTTAATGCCACCTTTGAAAGTGTAAATCAGAATTAATACAATGAAACACAATGCCAAAACCCAAAACGGCACGCCGATATACTTGAAGACAAATTCATATAAGATAAAGACTACCAGATACATACGTAACGCCGAGCCCATAATGCGCGAAAGAATGAAGAACGCCGCGCCCGTTTTCTGCGAATTTGCCCCGAAACGTTTGTCCAAATACGTGTAAATGGACGTTAGGTTTAACTTGTAGTAAAGCGGTAGGAGAATGAACGCAATTGCCAGATAACCAAATATATAGCCAATCACTACGCCAAAATATGTGAACTGGGTGGTCTGCACATATCCCGGCACCGACATAAACGTCACACCCGAAAGCGATGCACCTATCATGCCGTAGGCAACGACAAACCAAGGTGATTTTCGATTTCCTGTGAAAAACGTGTCGTTTGTAGCCTTACGGGACGTCAAGTGCGAAATGAGAATAAGCAACCCGAAATATCCGATGACAATTGCTGCAATAAGATATGGATTCATAAACAACTATTTACAAAACAAAAGTAAACCTTTCAAGTAGAGTAGTAAGCAGTATCGGGAAAAACATATTCACTAAATACAAACAATAACAATATGTTGAAAACTTATTGGATTTGTCGTTTGCCGACACAACAAAGTTCATACATTTGTCGTTAAGGAATTGAATTAAAAATTATTAGTATGAAAAGATTTAAAATTCTCGTATCCCTTCTGTTGCTGACATTTGGATACACTTTTGCCACAAACGTTACCGTTCCGACGAAAATCAAAGAAGTAACAATTTATCTGAGTGGCGCATCGCTTTCGTGCGTTGCCGACGCAAAAATTCCAGTAGGAGTGAGCACGGTAACGCTTACCGACCTTCCTGCCGCAATCAACGAGGAATCCATTCAGTTGGAGGGTTTGGGCGATTTTGTAATCAATAATGTGTCGTACAAAGTTACACAAGATAAAACGCCCAAAGGTGACAGTTTGACGAAAATCAAACAGGATTTGGAAGACAAAATCGCGGTCTTGAAATATACGAAAGACGTGTATGCCAACGAGATAGAGATTCTCAACGCAAACCGCGAAATCAAAGGTGCAAATTCAAATCTCAGTACGGTGGAGTTGGACAAAGTGCTGAAATTCTATCAGTCGGAAATGCTGAAACTGAAGGAAAATATCCGCAAAACCGACAAATCCATTGCGGAACTCAACACTGAATTGTCAAGAATCAACTCTGAACTTGCGCCGTACCGCAACCGCACAAAAGGCGAGGTGGAGGTGACCGTTTCGTCAACAAAAGCCCAAAATATCAAATTGGGAATGTCGTATTACGTGAATTGTGCGTATTGGACACCATTCTACGAA
>JAEEGL014386105.1_pt1 | contig 34584 bp, 29 predicted proteins | sample 9134231 | NCBI WGS metagenome assembly JAEEGL01 (sample SAMN16246548, study PRJNA631951) | gut metagenome | biome: gut microbiome; feature: rumen; material: fiber-attached | host: Bos | place: Iran: Karaj | collected 2018-10
CGGTGTAATCCTGAACCACCCGCGTGAACGTATCGCCCGAATCGTTGATTACAACAGTCTCTGTTACAGTGGTTTTGGTGACAGTCTCCTCATCAGAAGAATTGCCGTCAGGAGCATCTTTTTCTGAGGCTTTGTCAGCATCATTATCAGAATCATTATCGGCGTCCACAACAAACTGCACCTGCGTAGCCTCCGAGTCTGTTTCGTCCTCAAACTGCACCTGCGTAGCCTCCGTGTCCTCTGTATTCTCCGTGTCCTCTGTGTTTTCAACAACTTCTGTGTTTTCAACAACCTCTGTGCTTTCAACAACCTCTGTGTTTTCAACAACCTCTGTGTTTCCAACAACCTCTGTGTTTTCAACAACCTCTGTGCTTTCTTCCTCAGTGTTGACCTCTACGACCACCCTGTCAACTTTGGACGTGCCTTCGTCAGTAACGACCGCAACTTTTGAAAGGTTTGCATCGGTGTCGCCGTCGGTTTCGGAAATCGTTGTGGTCGTGGTAGTTACCACCTTGGAAACTTCCAAATCAAACGTAATGGTCTTTTCGTATTCGTCGGCGAACAGTTCAAACTGGCTCGACAATGACCAAACCCTGAACCAAACGCGAAGGATGATGAACAGTTGTTGTATCAAAAACATCGCAACGATGCCAAACACCGTTCCCATGCCAATCTTGTCAAACGTCAACTTGTAAAGTATCAACGTCAAAATGGGAACCACCAACAACAATGCGTACAGGAAATATGTCTTTACAAAATGCCTGAACACAAACTGCATAGCCTTGCCGATGGCTTTGAGGACGCGGCTCGTGCGTTCCATCTCCATATAAAACTTGGCATAGTCGCCAATCATCAGCCACAAAACTATCGCGCAGGCGAAGATGAACCCCGCGATGCCATACGCCCAAAACAGCGGCGTCTCGGTAACGACGGTATTGAACAGCGACAGCACAAACGTGGCTATGCCAAACAGAACCGCCGCCGTAACTACCTGCATCACAATCATTATCAGGTCGCAGATGAGAAACCTGAAAAAGTTGACGCCCGCGCCGGCAAAGAACGTGGACACAGAATAATCCTCCTTATTGAAGGTGCGGATGATGCCGCCGACAAAGAAAATCATCAGCAGCCAGAATATCAGCACCATATATCTTCCCTGGCTCAATATCGACTCCAAATTCCACGAATGGGAGTGCACCAACTCCTTAAACATCGTGTAATCCAACGTCTTGGACACTACGCTCGACCCTACCGCCGTCTTGAACGAGAAGAAGAACGGCAACGCGAGCGAAAGCCCGAGCAACAGCGTGATGCCAAATATCAGAAATATCATCTTGGGGCGGCGCAACGAGTTTTTGAAGCCCCTGCCGTATGCTTTTAGAATATTCATCTGCGTATTTAGATTAAGTTGTGTTCTAATTGTTGATTATGCGAAGAACGCCACGGTCTGGAAAATGTTTTCGAGCCAGAAGAGGAACTTCACGGCGTATTTCCAAATCGGATTTTGCGTGGATTCATTTGTGATAGAGTTGTTTACGAGGTCGATGTCGCAGGCAATCTTGTTGTCGGGGTCTATCTGCGCCGATACAACGCGGCTCGTGCCTTTGATTACAAACTCCTTGCAACGCTCCTTGCCGTTCCATTTGAGGAGTTGCGTGGTGCCGTTTTCGAGCGTTACAAGCACCTCCACGGGCATCACCATCGTGCCCATCCTCTGTACGTAAATCGACGAGACAATCTCCGAAACGGTGTCCTTGTCGAGGAAAAGTTTTTCCAAGCCGGTGTCGAAGAATCCGTGTTTGGTGTTGTTTTGACGGCGGTTGACTATCTTGGTGAGTTTGTAGTCGCACACTTCGTCGGTCCTCAGCATCGAATTGAAAAACCAGTCGAGGTTTTTGCCCAGGTCGGGGTTGTTCATCTTGGCTACCTCCTCGTTGACGGCAGCCGTGAAGTCGCGCCCTGACGGATGCTTGAACTGGTATTTGGAGTAATAATTTTTCATCGCATTGTCGAAATTCTCCGCACCCAACAAGCCTTTCAAAGTCTGCATCATTGTGCTTGCCTTGTCGTAAGCCATTGAGCCGTAGGTATATGACGGATATTTCCACGCGAAATTGTCGATGGTGGAGATGGCTGGATTGTAACTCTGCGTATATGCCAGGCGGTCGTGTTCGGTGTCGTTGATCTTGACGCCAAAGAAATTGACGAGCGAACCCTCGCCGTAGTATTCGTCCATTATCTGGCTCTCGTAAAACTGCGTGACGCCCTCGTCGAGCCAAGCCTCCTCAAACTCGTTGGTGGCGACGACAGCCATGAAATAATTGTGTACAAACTCGTGTATCACAGACGCTTCCATATAACGGACACCCGACGGCATCCACTTGTAAGTCTCCGTCGTGACAAACATCGGGTACTCCATGCTGCCGGCGTCGGTGGCGTAATAAGGCACGTCCACGACGGTAATCTGCGGATAGGGATATTCGCCGACGTGCTTTTCCATGTATTCCATGGCGTGCTTTACCGCGTCGATGTAACGGTCTGCCATTCCGCCGTGCTCCGGCATATATACGAGCTTGATGCCCTTGTTATTAAAGGTGTCGCTGATGACATTGTAACGCGGCGACGCCGTCCACGCGAAGTCAATCACGTCGCTCGCGTGGAATTTGTAAATCTTGGATCCGTCGCCAACCGTGGCCTCGTATGTCTCCACGCCCGTCGCCGCCACCTTGTATTTTTCGGGGACGGTGATGGCGACGTCATACGTGCCAAAATCGGCGTAAAACTCTGAGTTAAAATGGAATTGATGGCAGTTCCAGCCGCCCTTGGCGCGTTGGCGCATGCCCTTTGGCTCATATACGCCAATCTTCGGGAACCACTGCGCCACCATGAAAAAGTCGCCGCGCTCGTAGCCTGTGCGGGAGATGATTTTGGGGAGTTTTGAGAGGAAAGTAATCTTGATTTTGACCTCCTCTCCAGGCATTATTTTCTTGGGAAGTTTTATGCTGATGACAGTCTGGTCGTCGGGGTTTCCGTCGTCGGGCTGGACGTACTTGATGTCCTGCGTGAGCGGCGCACCGTCCACAATCACCATCCTGTTGATGTCGATGTAGCCCATATCGCTCTCGTCGAGATAGTTGCCGAAATTGTATCCCGTATTGAACTCACTCTCCCTGAAATAGGTGCTGCCCGAGTTTTTGAAGGCGTTGAGGTATGTGTGGAACATCAACTCCGAAATCGTGTCGGAGGAAGTGTTTTTCCACGTCAACACCTCCACGCCCGACACCATCTTTGCATCGGTGTCGAGTTTTGCCTCGATGTCATAAGAAGCCACCTGAGTGGTCTTGGGCGGCTGATACGCATCCTGCGCCGTCGTCCACAGCGCGGCGGCGGCCATCAGGGCGGTCATCAATATCTTTTTAGTGTCCATAGTCAGGTAAAATTAAGTGTCGTAAAAATAATGCTTTTTAACAAAACTGCAAAACTTTTTTTAACATTTTTTTTGCAGAAATGTTTTCAGGGGCAGCAATCAGAACGGCATCGACATTATAAAACTCGATTCTGTACGGTCCAAGCCGTTGGCTTTCAGACCTTTGGCGACGCTGATGCCGATACACAGGTTGTAATTGAGCCTCAACAAACAAAAATCAGCCAGCACCTTGCAGCCCACCGACGCGAAGTCATGTTTCTTCTTGAAAATCTCGCCATGCGCCCAGTCGCCAAAAACGCCGCCCCTGAACCTCTTGATCCAAATCAAACTCGGGATGCCAAAATCGGGGTAGCCGAGCGGAAAATTGTATTCGCCGCTCACCCGCGCAAAATTCTGCATCCTCGCCGACGAATAGCCGCGAAGGTCAAACGCCGTGTGGTCGAAGAGGTAAAGTGAGTTTTGGTTTTGCTGCTGGCACTGACGGATGGCATTGAACGCGACCGTCAGGTAATTCTGCCTGAAAAATCCCGGCACGGTGGCGGAAATCGACGTTGAGACCATCGACGCATCGGTGTCGCAGCCTGGCATCGACTTGTAAATCTCCGCGCTCGCCGAAAAAGACAGCGGGCTCTTGAAATCCCTGTAAGCCGAATGTTGCGCCCACGAATACGATACCGCGCCCTGCCAGATGCCAAAACCGCCGTTGGGGACTTCCGCGTAGGTTTCGAGGGGCTTGTTGGAGATGTCGTACCAATTGACGCCCGCCCCGACGTTTAGGTGCTGCGAATACCAAAGCCGCGAGAAGTTGAGCGGCAGGGAGATTGAGGCGGAATAGATGTTTTCGCGCCAGACGAACTTGAACGGCACAGCCTTGCCCCAAAGCGTCGGCACAAGGTATGTGTTGCCCTTATCGCCGAGCGACGCGCCAAAATTCAACACTGGGTAAAATCCCGCATATGTGACGCCAATGTCGGTGCGCCAAGTTTTGTAATCGGTGTCATAACTTCCTTCGACGGAAGTATATAACGTTTCGAGATTGTTGGCGGTTGCCATCGAGACGCCATAACCGCCCTCCTCGCTGTACGGCATCCAGCCAAGAAACCTGAATGGATCCGAAAACTGGCTGTATTTCTTTGATTTAGAGAGCAGTGTGGTGTCGGGCGTCTCGGTGGCTATCGGGTCGAGAGTGCCGGAAGGTTCTTTGGGTAGCAACGGCTTGAAATACTCGAGCCCCATTGGCCTGGACGTCTCCACAACATCGTTAGAATTGCAATACACGATGTTGTAGCCCTTGTTGGTGTAGCTGTTGAAATAAATCTTGCCCTCGTGTTCATAAATATCCGACGCGCCGTACTTGACGTTTGTAATCTGCGACGTGGTGCCGCCCTGAATGTCGAGGCGGTAAATATTGTTGATGCCGCTCACGTCCGATATATAATATAAGGTGTTGGGGTCGTAGGAGGGGCATATTTCGGGGATGTTTTCGGATGTAGGGGGCAACACCTCGCTCACAGTCATAGAACCGAGGTCGAGGATGCGGATGGAGTTTTTGTTGGCGTAATTGGAGATGAACGCCACCCTGTCGCCATCCAAAAACTGCGGACACCTGAAAAATTCCATCGGCTTGCTGTAATACGACTTGATTGGCTGCACCGAGTATTGGTCGCCATTTTTTATAAGGGACAACACCACAATCTTGCAAATCCTGTCTTCCGAAAAATCCACAACAACCAACCTCCTGCCCTCGCCGTCGATGGCTATGGAACTGTATTTTTGGTTTTGGGTGACAATCTGCGTGGTGCGTCTCTCGATGTCGAATACCGCAATGTCACTAAAACTGCGCTCCGACCACCTCACGTCAGGCACTTCGGTGATATATACAGCAACATTGCCATCGCTGTCGAAACCGTCGGCATCGGTATGTCCGAGCACCTCCACTTCGCGTCCGAGAGTGTCAAGCACCACAAACTGCGACGCCTTAGCCATCGACGACTTGACGCACAAAATCCTGTTGTCGCCAATCACCGTAGGTGTGAGGTAATTAGTGTAAAAGCGTTTTTTGTTATCATTAACTACTTGATAATCACGTATATTGAGTGTTGAGGAGCGTTGCTTGTAAAAATCCTTCAATTCGCCGAAAGTGCCACGGTAATTCTGTCCGAGCCTTTCGCCAGTAAAATGATGGAATCCGCATCCAAACGCAAAGGGCCAGAACGAATACCACGACTGCCGCCGCGCCGTCTTATTGAAAATGTCAGCGCCATACTTGCGTTTTGCACCCGTAACGAGCATATAACCAACAGGATAATGGTTAGGAATCATGTCGCGGTACGAGCGGTGAATCATCTTGTCGTAGGGGAACAGGCGTCCGTTTTCCTGCAAAATCGCCGAAATCGACATGTCAAACGACCCTGCCCTGCCCCTGCCCTGGCTCGACAGGACTGTCTCTGCATACACGGCGTCGCCCTCATAAAACCACTCCGGAATGGAGTACATCATCATGCTCCACCCCAAGTATCCAAGCACGCAATGCGCCGCACGGGTCAATCCCTGGTCAAACTGCCTGTACTGCACGATGTGCCTGTATTCGTGTGTCAACAGCGTCTGAAACCACTCCGCCGAGCCAAGGTCGGTGCCGTCCATCGGGCGCGTGTAAAGCACCATCATGTAAGGCGACAGCGTGGTGTAGCCGTTGGAAGTGTTGGACGGCGCGGACATAAGAATCGGAAACCGCCTCGGCATCAGCCCCACATTGACGGTATCAGCCGCCGACACCCTGCCAATGCCGCCAGCAATCCTCGCCGCGTCATATCCAAGGTACGACGGATATATCAACTTGCCGTTCTGGGTCTTCACCACCCGCCAGTCAAGCGAAAACGGATGCTGCGCCGCCGCACCCGCCGCCATCAAAAGAAATATAAAAAAAATAAATCTTCTACACATTATTATATATTCGTTAATTATATTGGACAGACACCTTGCGGTGTCCGATATTTTTGGAACAAAAAATATCGTCAATTACACATCAATTACCGTCAATTTTTTTATCTCAGCACAAATTTTTTTTTAAATGAATTAAAACGAATTACTTTTTTTGAAATTCGTTTTAATTCGCTATAATTCGTTTAATTTATATTCAAAAATTGACGTTAATTGACGAATTAATTCACGGAAATTTTCGTTTAAAAAAACTGCGCCGCCGTAGGCGGTGCAAAATTATTGTTGTTCCACAATGGTGCCGTCCTGTATGCGGAGCGTCCTGTGCGGAAACTGATTGAAAATATTCTCGTCGTGCGTGGCGACAATTACTCCCGCGCCCTCTTTCGCTATCGAATACAACAATTCAGCGATATGCAGTGCGGAGGCTTCATCGAGGTTGCCCGTAGGTTCGTCGGCGATTATCAATTCAGGTTTGCAGACGATGGCACGAGCAATGGCGACGCTCTGTTTTTCGCCGCCCGACAGCATGTGCGGAAAAGTGCCGCTCTTGCCTGGGATGCCCACACGTTCAAGCACCTGTGCGATATACTCCTCGTTGTCGCACGGCGTCTTGTATTCAAGAGAATCTATCACAAACTGCAAGTTACCTGAAACTGTCTTATTGTCAAAGAGTTGGTAATCCTGAAAGACGATTCCCATACGTTTTCTGAGCTGCGGGATTTTGCGTCCGCGAAGTTTGTTGAGGTCGAAGCCGAGCACATTAGCCATCCCGCCCGACAGCGGCAAATCCGCATACAACGTCTTAAACAGCGACGATTTCCCCGTGCCAATCGGGCCCTCAATCGTCACCATCTCGCCCGCCTTGACAGAAAAACTTACGCCATCCAAAATCTTCGTCCCGCCCCGCTCTATCGCGACGCCAGAATATTCAACCAAAGTATTCTTATTATCCATTTCAAATTGTTTTTAGATTGCAAATGTAATAAAAAATTGCAAAATAAAAAATTTTTTTGACGCGGAGGATTTTTTGGAATGTGAAGACATAAAAAAAGCGGACAAAGAAGATTGAGGGCTTCCTTGTCCGCTGGATTCGGGGATGGATTAACGTATTTTAACTAAATTCTGCGGTTATAACCGCAGAATTTAACTGAATTTCGATAAAAATGTGTATATTTGCACTTTAAATAAGAACCGTGAAGTATTTTGAAGAGGTCGTATGGGAAATACAACTATTAGCGAAAGTATAAAAGCGTTTTTGCTATTGACATTAAATTTGATTGTGTGGCTGCTGATGTTCTTTCTCAGCCTCCCCTTTGTCGTGTTCAGGCTCGTCAAAAGGATTTTTGTAAAGACCAAGTAATTGTTTCATATAGTGCCAGAAAAATACAGGATCATCAATAAAGTATCTGCGAAACATTCTTTTAGGCTCTTGGAAGAATCTGTACAGCCATTCTAATGCTAATTTCTGAAAGAATTTTGGTGCGCGTTTCACATTCCCCGCTTCAAAATCTATCGTCGCACCCAGCGCCATCCAAATATCCACATTTGGCATTTGGCCTTTGTGAGTATCAATCCATTTTTCTTGTTTGGGACAGCCAACACCAACGAGTACGACATTCGCGCCAGATTCGTTTATCATCTTGTAAATTAGCTCGTTTTCATCCTCCTTTTTCTCAAATCCATAAGAAGGAGAATACGCACCAACAATGATTTCTCTACCAATACGCTCATTGATACGTTGCTGTGCTTTCAACGCCACGCCATCCATCGCCCCCAACAAGAATATTCTGCAATTCTCATCGTCCTTGTGATACTCGCAAAACGCAGGGAAAAAACTACTGCCAGGAATGTATGTTTTTAAAGGATGCTTGGTCAGTTTTGAGCATAAGTACAATATCTTACTATCGCACACCACCCATTCCGCCTTCCGCACGATTTCATAAAACTCTCTGTCTTTTTGGAGTTTTACCATTTGATCGACGTTGGGCGTGATGAGGACACCGTGGGTCAGGCACGACAAGAGGTCGGATTGAGTGAGATTGGCGAGGGGGATGTTGAGGAGAGTGGTGTAAGACATTGTGATTACTTGTTTTTTTTGTAAAAATCATAAACTGATTTTGCAATGCTGAACAGACCAAGGTTGGAGGCCCATTTTTTTGTAATACTTTTTATCGATTTGTCAACAAGGTGGTATTGTGCATCAATATCTTTTAATGAGGTATTTGGATTGATGAATGCTTTGACTATCTCGTCACGATATCTATGTCTTACAGAAGTTTTTGTCAAGTTGTGGTTTTCTATGGTTGCCTCTTCGAGGGTTCGTTCTTGTGTAAAAACATTAGATAGTTCTTTTAGGATTTGCAGACCTTTGTCATTGTTGCATATCACTAATGAAACGCCTTGTTTGGTGTTGTATTCAAATGGAGTCCCATAAAGTCCTAATCCCCAAAAATCACCAATGGTGCAATCACCAACCCTATTTGTAGAGGAGTAGTTGCATTTATAACATGAATTTCTGAAAATCGCACCAGCATTGAATGCCTCCATATACAATGCGTCAACGCCATACAACATTTTATAATTACCTGACAAAGAGATGGATGGGGCAAAGCCCCATCCATCTCTTTGTCTAAATTTGTAGTTGTCAATATTCTGTCCTTTGTTGGTTATGCAGATATTTTGTTTTAACTTTTCAATATAACTTTTGAAGATTTTGTATGATGGTACACCGTGACATATCAAATCTAATGTCAAAAGGCACTCATAATCCTTCTTTAAAAAAGAGCGAAGTCCTGCGACTTGACACGGTGTTCCAGAAAATAAAACCCAAGTATTTGTTTGTAAGTAATCCTTGATTTTTCTATAAGTGTCACCAATGGAACTCTGTATATACTTGCTGCCACGCATCGCTGCAAGTCCGTCAACATTTTTGATCTCGGAATGAAAGACGCGTAAATTTTTATCATACACTGTACCAAAGACGACACCTCCTTTCATAAGTACATACCTTGCAAATGCTGAAAATGCACCGCCAGAACTACTGTCTTTCCTGTCAATTTCGCTCCATAACGCAAAAACCTTTTGTTTGTCCGAGGTTGTTTTTTTAGATGATAATTCAGGACAGACGTTTTCGCACAATTTACAATCCGTGCATTTGTCGCCATTAATCATTGGTCGCAAGAACCCTTCTTCATCTTCCGTCATTCCTATCGCGTTGTGTCTGCATATATTTGCACATGCAGAGCATCCTGTGCATTTTGTGGGGTCAACTAATTGTGGCATGGTTAGTTATTGTGAGTGAATTGTTGGGTTTCCAATGCTTTTTGAATGTAGGATAGTGATTTTTGGCGTTCTATGTCTAATTTAGCCTTGACCTTTTTATAGTCGATTGGTGTTTCAATTAGACTTGTGTCTTCAAAAGTGTTAATGTTGTGTTCAGAAATTTCAAACATATCCAATAGGCTTGAAATCCTTGAACTAGCAACTTCTGGCGTAATGGTTACAAAAGGACGCTCAAACACTATGGAAAACACTGTTGCGTGAAAAGAATCGGCTATTACGTATTCGGCATTTTTGATGAGTGCGAGGAAATTTTCAACGGGTGGACACCATTCAAGATGCCCCTTCCTCACAATGTCGTGCCAATTATATGTTATATTCCTGACTTTTAAATCATATTTTTTTGCAAGCAATTGTGCGTATCTGTCAATCCTATCGTCATGGTGTAGGTTGTATGTGAGCACATATTTACTGTTAAAAGTTATCTTCCCACTCATTTCGTTCCATTCGGACTTTGATAACAAAAGTGTTGGGTCTAAGGTTAAGTATGCATCAGGGCGTCCAATGCTATGTATGATTTCAACGCCAGTATTTTCGCGGACTGAAATATATTCATATTTGTCAAGAAGTTTGGATATCTCTTTTTTTTCTTCTTGTGATATGTCTGACAATCCTATGCTTGCGGCATACGAAAAACACAGTTTGCCCTTTGGTGCAAAGCCAAGGTATAGTGTTTCGTCAACCCCTTCGTTCCAGTGGCTGTTCCAAACTTGATCGGAGCCTGTACAAAAAATGTCGGCGTCAATATTGAGTTGTTTTGCTTCGTCGTTTGTAGCGAATGTATTTTCTGTCAGATGTAAATATTTGGAAAGAAATTGTTTAAAAATACGATTCTTCTTTATGTATGACGGATAAATAAGTATTTTGGCAATCAGGCATAACAGCGGATTTTTAAGTTTTTCGCTCTTGTTTTTCAGTCTTTTCAGTTTGCCTTTGTTGGTATATCGTTCTGGAAGGTAGTCTAATAAAATTACCTTATGCCCAACCTTTTCAATTGTCTTTTGTAATGCGTATGCTTGTAATACAGAACCGTAGTTTTCTGCACGGTGCAGGGTTATTATTGCAATTTTTTTCATTGGATTTTAAAGCGCGAAATAATAATTGTAATTAACAGTATAATTTATGTTTTTAGGTCTATCTTTAATATATTGGGCGGGATTTCCTCCGACAATTGTATATGCGGCGACATTTTTTGTAACGACGGAGCCTGGCAAAACGATTGCTCCTTCGTGTATTGTCACACCAGGCATTATCAGAACATTGGAAAAAATAAAACAATTGTCTTCAATTTTAACTTCTGCTCCTTTTGTTTCAAATTTAGGAGAATTAATGTCATGCCCAAGAGTGTATATTTTTGTATTATGTGCAATGCCGACATTATTCCCAATAGCAACGCCTCTTCTGTTGTCTAAGTAACATCCTGAGTTTATGACTGAATGTTTGCCGACTGTCATTTTCCCGATATGAAAAAATCTGCAATTACGGTGCATGGAAGACGAAAAAGGGATTTTGATTCCAAACAACCGCAACCAAACATTTCGCATAGGATATGGGAAAATTTCTTTGGTAATATTGAGAAATGCGACAAGGAAGAATTTCAGTTGAAGAAGTAGTCTTCGTTTCATTAGTTGCAAATTATTGCGATGTTAGTGCATACCACATTTCTGCGATCCTATCCAAAGAAAAATCTTTGGATTTGTTTATAGCCTCATTTGCCATTTGTCGCCGTTTATTTTCATCTTTCATAATTGTACAAAGCCGTCCAACGGTATCATCAATATTGTAAGGTTTTGGGGTTATAAATCCATTAATGTCATCTTTGATGACGTCATTTACAGCGGCGAAACTGCCATATACTACTGGAATTACGCCAAATTGCATTGCTTCTGCAAGAACAAGCGGAAACCCTTCAAAATCTGATGTTAATAATAGGATTGATGCTCTTTCGTAATATGGACGTGGATTTTGGACTCCTTCAAAAGATACTCTTTGTAGTTGTAAATCCTCCGTCATTTGCTTTAATTGGTTTCTGTCTGGACCGTCACCAACAATGGTCAGATTCCATTCTGAAAACTGGTTTTCAAGTTTTGACCATACTGTAAGAATTCGTTGGACGCATTTTTGCGTTTTGTCAAGTCGTCCTACATATATTATTTCTGTTTGTTTGTGTGTACCATTATATGTGAATCCGTTACCGTCCACTGTAATAGGATTGGGTAGAACTATAACTTTTTGCGGATTGTTAATTTTTGTAAATGCAACGAAATTTGCTATATAACTGGGTGACAAAACACCGAAAAAATCTGAATTGTTGTAAACGTATCGCATGCAATATGCTGTGATACGTTTTAAAGCAAATCTTTTTATCTTAAAAATGTTTTGTTTAAAAATGCTTGTCGAAGATGATATTTGGTTTTCAATTCCTTGAATTTTTCCATTCCGTTGAGGATCGTTGTGATATATTGATATTGTTTTTATTTGTAATCCTTTTTTTGCCTTCAATAATGTTTTTATTGGTATCTGTTGCAAGCCCCATTGATTAATTAAAACTTCTGTTTTGTTTTGTATCAATATGTTGCGAAGCAATGCTACATTCTTCTTGTTGCACACAAACCCGTTGCCAACAACGATAGGTATCCTTTTGTCAAAACGCTCCTTCACTTCACCAGTTCCTTCGTAAAATGCGAAACAACTTACATTATGACCATCTTTAAGAAACTGGTTGGCAAGCACAGACGACACAACGTTTACGCCGCCCATACCTAAGGAGCGAAGAAGAAAAGTGATGTTCATGGATTTATTCTGTTTTCAAAACACGCATAGATGTTTTTTTTACAATTTTGGCGGGGACTCCGGCAACTGTACTATTATCTGGTATGTCATTGATAACAACTGCACCAGCAGCAATAGTAACGTTATTACCAATTTTTACAGGTCCAAGTATTGTAACGCCAGTGGAGATGTAACAATTGTCACCAATAACAATTTGGTAATCTTTTAAGTCTGGTCTTTTTTTCCCTAATAGAACATTAGGCATGATTTCACAATTGTTTCCAACCTTGCAAAAACTGTCAATACGTCGAAAGCCTCTATGAACGATATGAAACCCTTTTCCAACGCTATTGGGTGCAATGCTTATTAGTAACTTTTTGCAATTATAACGATGCATAAATAAACGTGCTCCCATTATAACATAGTGCCAGGGATATTTCTTTTCTTTGTTAAGCAAATACTCCAATTTTCGGAGATTTCTCATGTATGCAAATAGTTCCCAATTCTCTCCGAAAGAGAGTCGGGCGGCAAGTGAGTTTTCTATTTTATAGGACTCGTAGTCGGCTCGAATATACTCGCGTAGTTCATGTTTGTTTTTTATCATGATGGGATAAGATAAAATTACAACTTGAACGTATTTGCCAGTTTTCGCAGAAATAAATTTTTCTGAAATCTTTGCAGAAACTTGTATTTTTTCATTTTTGAACCGCCACCGCACCATGAGCCATTGCACATGTGTATCGCGTCGCTTTTCCATGTACATGTGTTATAATCTGCGAACACACTTGATGCAAGTATTCTGATGTTGTCGTCCATTGTCTGTTCCTTGTCTGTATAACAAAAGCCTTTCTTTTCTAATAGTTTAGCATAAATAATTGGAGCGGGCAGCATATTGAGTTCGCCGGTAGGAGAGACAAACTGATGTGAATTGTAGTAGTTGAGAAGTTCCAAAGGAAATGGATGCCCTTTTTCTGCTCCTATAATTGCGGCTTGAATACCAAAACCGCTGACATAATCAATTGTAGGAATTCTGTGAAATGAAGCATCCAGTTGGTTTTTGTCAAAAGACTTGCTGTATTCAATGGACGAGACAAAACCATTATTTAAATATTTGTCGAATCGGGCAATTACTTTGACATCAGAATCCAAATAAAATCCCCCTTCCGTGTATAAGGCGTACACTCTGATATAGTCGGCGGCAAAAGCCCATTTCCTTTTTTCATACGCTTGTTCAACCCATTGTGAACTATGTATGTCAAAAGCCTTTTTATCCCATTTTTTTATTTGGTAGTCGGGCATTACCTTTTGCCATTCTTTGATGTAAGAAGATACATCGTCAGGTAGTGGCTCATCGCTAAGCCAACAATAGTGTATTATTTTTGGAATTGGCATTTTATGTTATGGTTTTAATTTGATTATATTTTTGATATGCTTGATTTTATCTCGAAATGAATTCTTTTTTAATACTATTGACGGGCAATAGAACAATTTGAATATACACAAAAAAAGCAGATACATCATTTTTGAGAGATGCTTTTTCTTATACAGGAAAAGACTATTAAGTACCATCTCAACTTTAGGTAGCCTATTCATCTTTTTGCTGCTACTTCCCGCCAAATGTATAATTTGTGGTCCTTCAATTATATAACTATCGAATCCATGTATATGATATCTGTATTGAAGTTCCATGTCTTCTGAATACATAAAGAAATCTGAATCAAACAGTCCGTATTCATCAGCAATGGACTTTCTTAAAAACAAATCCGCTCCTGTTATGAATTGGACTTGGAATGTATTACCATGTTTATATTTGGGATTGTCATATTTTGCAATTTGATAGTTAGAATTGAATAAATGTATGATGCCAGCGAAAACCCATTCGTCAAGACAATTAGCCATTGTATGAAAGTCTCCATACGAATGAATTGATTTTCCATTGATATTTTGTAAAATACATCCACAGCATGCCACTTGTTTGGATGACGATTCCATATAATTTAAGAATAACTTGATTGCATTATTTTTCAGCAAAGTGTCGCTGTTTAATAGAAATAGATATTTGCCTTTTGCAATTCGCAATCCTTGGTTATTAGCGGCACCGAAACCGATGTTTGCATTATTCTCTATTATGTGTACTTGAGGAAAGTTTTGTCTTATCATGGCAATAGAACCGTCTGTAGAACCATTGTCAGACACGATAACCTCAAAATCAACATCTTTGGTATGGTCATATATACTTGTCAAACAATTGCGCGTCAGGTCACATGTGTTGTAATTTACGATAATTACGGAAACATCCATATTGTTAGTTTATTATTATCTCAAAGCTAGTGGCGATTTGTTGATGTGCAAGTCGCAAATATAAAGTATGATTGGCCATACAATAGTAATACTTGCATCTACTCCAAATGGGAAATACATTATTGTCATGATTGATGCATAAAAAATATAGAGCCTAATGTATGACGGTATTTTATTTTTAAGTTTTGCAAATAAATAATATAACAAATAATAACTTAGAACAACGTAGCATATTCCAAAACGCCATATCATGCCAATAAACCCTATGTCATTATAACATAGTCCAATTTCATTCAAATATTGCATTTGATTCGCAAATGCTCCTTCTTTTGCACCGCCATATCCAAATAAAAAAGTAAAAACATTCCGTTGCGCCTCATTCCAATAGTAATCAACGGCTTGAAACCTCACATAGTCTTCTGTTAGTTCTGACTGAGTTTTACTAAATAAGTTCCCAAATAATGCCTCAAAGTAAAATACTAATACCGCCATGAATACAAAAACAAATATTATAAACTTTATTTTGTTTTGACTTTTTCCTAAAAAAAACGAAACAAGAATTGTTAACAACGCAGAAAACATTATTTGGCGAGTTAGTGTTAGATAAATTGATACCAGAAATACACCAAATATGATTGAATTTTTATAATTCATTTTTTCTTTAATCCACGTCAATAGTGCAAAAAATAATGGCATATAATAAATATCTATTCTAAATCTCCACAATCCATTGCGCATTGATGTTAATGCGTTACTTTTAGACCCAACCATAGATTCATCACTTCTTACTCCAAATAAAACGTGTGGATATGTTATCTGTTGAATTATTTGAACAAAAGCAGTAAATAAACCGATGTATAAAAATGTTTTTAGTATTGTTGTTTCCTTTACTTTATAATAATGTAGTAAGAAATATAATATCCATATAAATGTATTTGTAAATATTGCACTAATACTTGCAATAAATGACTGATCGTATATTGAATACGCATTAAATATTGAAAAAAACGGAGTGAACATGAATAAAAAAACTATACCCATAAAATTTGTTTGGTTATAATGTGCTTTATTCCAAAAACTGATGATTGTCATTAAAACCAACGAATATGCAAATAATTCAGTAAAAACATGAGACCAATTAGCATAACTGAATCCATGCGAGGCTAATGTGTACATTAATAATAGTAAAAAAAGGGATTCTTTCTGTTGACCTTTTATTTTTTGCAACCAGTGCGCGGCTATATTATTGTTCATTTTTGTGGTATATTTTGGCTTTCAAAATGCTAATTCCCAACGGCATACACACTCCTATAATACAATATACCAGACACCAGCCTTGATGTGCAAATTCTTCTATTACAGGATATTCAGCAAGCCTTCCTATTGGCAATTCATAGAGAAAAATAATAAGAAGGCTAATTATTTTGAAACTGAGCAAATGCCATATTAAAATATCAAGAGTGTTGTCCCCAATGAATACAAGCATCCTTTTTAAAACACTATTCCATTCCGAAAAATGTTCGCTTATTCCTAATATCATTAAAGTTCCGATTGTTCCTGTAATAACATAAGGAATAATCAAACGAAACGTCAAATCAAACATTCCGCAGCACCAAAATATAGAGCTTAAGGCAACAAATAAAGCGGAAATGATGATAAAATACCACTTGTTTTCGATATGCATATTGTATTTATGATATACATAGCCAATCCATATAAAGAGACTTGCGACAACATCTTTGGTGCTTATTTTTGCCAACCATCCCAATAGCAAGGCTCCAAGCAGCAACTCTATGCCAACCATTAAGTCGGCAGCCAATCTTTTTTTTATAAGTTTGTTGATTATAAAAGTTGAGAAATAAAATAGCATTATACCAATAAATAATGAGCGTAAAAACCAAAAACCACCTAATAGTTGTTCTCCATGCTGCATTATTATTGTTTTTAATGCATATTTTAATGTTTCCGAAAGGTCATATAAATGGGACACTTTGTCTTGGAATCCATACTCCCCATTATAAATGTTTAACGAATAAAATACATTGTGCAATAACAAAAATATCAACTCCCATTTTACAAATGGCCACCACACTCCTTTTATTTTCTTTATCACAAAACCTTTTGTTTCAGAAAGATATGATTCTCTAAAACAATACCCGCTCATAAAAAAGAACAAGGGCATGTGAAACATATATATATAATCATATAACCATGCCGCGCATCCTGCGTGTCCCACAACCATAAGTATTATGGCGATTCCCTTTGATATTGATACAGACGGATTCCGCATTTTGCTTATAATCTTTCTTTATTTGTCAATTATTTCTGCAAACTTTCTCGCCCAAACATCCCATGACAATGTCGTTTTACATAATTCCAAACCGCCATCGTGGAAATTTTCAATATTGGAGGTCTTGATGTCGTTCAAAATCTGCCTGCAAAACATGTCTGCCGAACTTCCCAACGGTAATGTTCTGCCGTTAACGCCATTAACTACATAATTTGTTACGCCGCCAGTTGAATATGTATAACAAGGCAATCCGAATGCAGAGGCTTCTGCAAACACTATTCCTGCACATTCCGCCAAGGTAGGCAGTAAAAATATATGCGACCGTTTGAATAATTCGATGTATTGTGTATAATTTGAAGGATTGTTTTTATCCAAAAAACCGACAAAAGTAACGTATTCCAATCCCTGGCAATCTGATGGCTGCACTTTGGGTCCGACTACATACAAGTGTGCGTCAATGCCATTTTCCCTCAGTAATCTTGTTGTTTTAACTGCAATTTCCCCGCCTTTCCTTTTCCAGTCAACACCAGAAAAAAGAATGTTTAATCTACCTTCTTTCCATAGTTTAACAGGTGTTATTTCAGACAAGTCAATACATGGTCCATATTCCAAAAGATGACATTTCCGAGTATCTGCCCCGCAATCCTTTATAAGACTGTCTATTGCCCATTGAGACGGCCTGATGAGCAATGAACTGATTTGGGTTGCTTTTGTCTCCAAGTTACTTGCTTCTTCAATAGTTTTTTTCCCATATCCGTTCCAATAATAGCCTACCATTTGCTGTACCGTCGCATCACTGAAATTTATTATAGGTTTGTCAAAATTGCAATATAGAGCGATTTGAGTGTTTGTTGGAAAAAATAACGCATCGCATTTTTCGATTTTGGATGTATCAATTGTTGATGCCCACTTTTTCAAATCTTTTTCGCAGATACCACCTGAAAAACGCGCTTGTCCAATCATCTTATAAAATTTATTGAGGATTTTAATGCCAATGTTTTTTTTGACATCATTTCGGTATGGAATCCATACCACATCAACTCCCGCCTTTTCAATCGCTTCTCTGACTTTATAGATTACACCACTAAATGCGACACGATTTGTAAATGGATTGTAAGGTGTTACATATCCTATAGTTTTCATAATCTTTCTTGATAATAAAGTCTTTAAATATTGTTGATAATGGATAGATAATTTTGTTATCGTTTATAATGAGAAAGTTCTGATTCTCATTATTATCCCAAATTTCCCTTCAAAAATCTAATCGACTTTTCTTGCCAACCTCGCTTGATTGCATTAACTTTCTTGTAGTCAATGTCTTTCAAAAGATTATCCGAAAAATCTTCCTTTGAAAAAATCAATCTATCTTCCAATCCAAAAATTTTTAACATAGATGTAAACCTTGACAAGCCTCGTTCCTTGTTGGCAATGCATATGAATGGCTTGTTGAAAATTATCGAAAACACTGTTCCGTGAAAACTGTCCGTTACCACAAAACTTGCATCCCTGAACCCCGCAAGCCATTTGCTCACAGATGGATATATACATTTTGTAATGTCTTTCGTGCTCTTGTTAAAAGATTCTTCGGGCATAATTTCCAATAAATTCAAGCCTGTTTTGTCCTTCACTTGATTGATGATCCGTGTTTTCTCAGGCGTTTTGTCCAAGACGTAACACATTAGCATATTGGATTTTGTGGTTTTATCTTCTTCATCTATTGTTTCTAAATAATCTTCTTTGTCCAAAAGCAATGTCGGGTCAAGAACAAGTTCGGCTTTTGTGTCAAAATACTTTTTGAAGATTTCTTGCCCCGTATCTTCGCGCACGGAAATCGCCTTGAATTTCCGGGCAAGTGTTTTGCATATTTCAATTTCTTCCTGTGACCATTCGGACAAATCATCTGTGCCAAAAGATGCTGCGTATGAAAGTTTGATTTTGTCATTCCTGTCTTTCAAGGCTCCAAGGAAATATGCGGTAACGGGCGAATATTGCTTTCTAAAAACTTGGTCGCTGCCGACGATGAAAATGTCATACCTGTTGATTTGTTCTTCAGTTATTGTCTCAATACTTTCCGTGTTGATGAATTTTTCGATAAACTTTTGAGTGTTTTGTGAAATAAGTTTGAATTTTTGCGGCGTCATCCTGTTGTATCCAAGGATGACTTTTGCAACACCTTTCGCTTTCCGAAGACAGAAATTATAAACTTTTTTGATGCTAATTCGACGTATGGGCTTTAATAGTTTTGAATTTGTAACTACTTCAAACCCAATTTCTTTTACTATCTTTTGCAATGCAAACGCCTGCAAAAGACCACCATAGTTATTATTTAATGGCTGCGAAAGTATCAAAACTCGTTTCATAATTTCTTTCCAAGCTTCTTTTTAATCATCTCCACCACTTTTGCCTTCATCTCGCTATTCAGTCCTAAAAACCAAACCGTCAAACCAACAGACAAAACGCTTATTCCGCCGATCAACACTAATGAAATCAATTGATTATCTGAATGCAAAAATGTATAAAAAGCTATTGGCAAAATTACCGCAACCGCTGTAACTTTCAAACACGGCACAAAGACCGAAAGAATATCCTTCCAAGTGTAATTTACGATTTTAATGATTAAAAGCGGCTTTATAATCAAGCCTAACAATGCATACGCCACCAATCCTGTCCACGACGACACCACGGGCGAACAGCCCGCCTTGAACATTAAATATACTATCGGGAATTGCATAAAACCTAATGTGGGTGACAGTAAGGCATTCTCCTTTAGCCTGCCTTTGGCATATAGTGCACGGTAAAATGATGTGTCAAATACACTGAACAAATTTTGCATAATAATGATTTGCAAAAAGATTTCTGTATATTCAGGAACTTCCTCCAACCAAAGATTCAGCAATGATTTCGCTGACAAGCATATAGGAAGGCTCAGCAACAACATCAGGTAAAAACTGAATTTTGTTGTCTCTAAAAGCAATTGTTTTGAACCTTCGTAATCTTTTGCCGCATAACGCTTTACAATCTGTGGGTTTGCAGCCGTCTGAAAGTTGGTAACAAATTGTTTTGCTGCCATATTGACTTGTAATGAGATAGAACGCGCTGTTACAACCGCCGGTGAAAAAAACATATTCAATAGTATCAAGATGCCTTGGCTATTCAATGCGATTGAGCCGTTTGCGAACAAACTCCAACCTGAAAAACTGGCGATTTCCTTGAATATCTTTCTGTCAATCAGAAACTTAAACTTTGCTTCTTCAAATCTCTTTATGCAATATATTCTGTAAAAAATAATTGTTCCAATTTGTAACGCACAGAGTAACAATGCGTAAAGTTTCAATTTGTCGAAGTCGCCAACGTTGAGCAAATAGACGATTGCGAGTTTCAGTACCGCATCCACAATGCTCACGTAGGCATAGACCGCCATTTTCTCATGTGCAATGATGCACGCACCGTATGGAACTTGTGTCAGCGAAAAAAATGCCGTCAGAATGGAAAGGTGATACACAAATTCAGCCGCTTCAAGCCTTTCTTCTGCAATCACCAATTTGTTGTGCAGAAACCATAAGCCCAATGTCTCCGCCAAAACTGCGATTGCAACTGCCAAAACTATATGAGCGGTAAGCGTTGTAGAAAATATCCTCTTTAATTTGTCCTTGTCGCCCTCGCCCAAGCCAAATGTTATGAACCTTGACGAACCTGTGCTGAGAGCATTGTTTACAAAACTCAAAAATCCTACGATGCCGCCAACAGCCTGATAGATTCCGTAATCATCTACACCCAATATCTTCAACACCACCCGCGATGTGTACAACGAAATTATCATTGTAACCATCATTCGGAAGTATAGGAAGATGGTGTTTTTAGCGATGGTTTTGTTTGTGGATTGCACTTTTATAATATGTTGAAATCGCAGTTGTCGGGGTCGTAACGAAGGCGGCTGTTGATGTTGATGCCGTCGATAAGCTTCATGTCTTCGTCGGAAAGTTCAAAATCAAAAATATCGAGATTTTCCTTTTGGTGGTCTTTGCTTAATGTTCTTACCAACGGTATAACACTGTTTTGAACATGCCAGCGCAAAATTATCTGTATGAACGTTTTACCATATTTCTTTTCCAAATTCTTTAACAACGGCAGACGCACCAACCTGTCGTCGTAACGCGCTACCGGTGTATATGCCTCCACGACGATTCCATTGTCATTATAATACTGAATCAATGGCTTTTGCGTAAAAAGCGGATGAATCTCGAACTGACCAATCTCAGGACGGTGTTTGCAGATTTTGAATATTTCTTCCAAATGGTGCTGATGGCAGTTTGCAACGCCAAGATGCTTCACCAGCCCCTCGTCTTTGAGTTTTTCCATTTCACGCCAAGTGTCGAGATACAAATCTGTTACAGGCCAGTGAAATTGCAACAGGTCAACATATTCAAGACCAGTGTTTTTCAGGAAATTCAAAAATTCTTCCCTGACTTTTTTCTCCTTTTGGGCGTGGTTGCTGACTCGTGTAGTGATGAAAAGTTCTTCACGGCTGATGCCACTTTTCATAATCGCCTTGCCAATAAGTTTTCCGTCGCCGTATGCCGATGAATAATCCAACAGACGGAATCCAAGTTTCAAAGCATTGGCAACTGAATTTATGTATTTTCGATTCAAAAACGAACGATAAAAAAGTTTGTTGAGAACCTTTAAACAAAAAATTACGAAACCGTTTTTTATATTTTTATGCTTTGCGAGAAAATTTGGCGCAATGCCAGGTCCGATACCAATTTTTGGCAATATCATTTTATTAAAATCTTAATGTTCACTTATATCTCCACAATTTCGCTTATTCTGCAATCCACGAACGGCACTATCGCCGTAGCCCACGCCATGCCGACACCGAATGCGCTCATTACACCTTCTTTTTACTACGTCAATACATGACAATATCAGGACAAACAATATTACCTATGTGAAATTCCATGGAAGCCCATTGTAATCCAATTCCAAAACCACAAGCAATGCAATGTTTATCTTCCCTTTCTATTGCGGACTTACATCTTGTTACTAATGTTAATGGAATTGAGGCACTCGTTACATTGCCGTATTCTTCAAGGCAGTAAGGGACTTTTTCTGACGGAATGTTGAGTGATTTGCGTATTTTTTCATCAATAAATTTGTTGGCTTGATGAAGTAGCAAATAGTCAATTTTATCTGTATCTATATCAAATTTTTCTATCAGTTGTTTTATTGAACGAGGTGGCTGTTTTATTGCAAAACTAAATACATCCATTCCATTTACAACCATATCGTTTCCCTTGCGGATAACGCCAGGCTCAATCTCTTTTTCCGTCAAACTATCTATTGTTATTGGATTTCTCGTTCCGCCATACGGAGTATAAATTGCTTTGTACCCACTTCCATCTACACCAAAAACGAAATTAAAAGGAAACACCTTTTTTTCTGAATATTCCAATGCGATGACCGTAGCCGCATCACCGAATAGGGGGCGCACCGTCTTGTCTTTCATACTACGGTTGCATGAATTGGTTTCGGCACAAATCATAATTCCGCGTTTCAACCCTCCGTGTGATAATATTGAACCAACCACACTCATGCCATTTACGAATCCAGAACAGCCGAATGGCAAATCAAAGACACAACATTCTTGTTTAAATCCAAGTTTATGTTGTAATATACATGCTGTTTGTGGTGCTATGTAATCCCGAGATTGGCAAACGTAAGCAACACAATCAATACTTTCCCTGTCCCAATTTAATTCTCTAATTAATAAATCCACAGCCTTGACAGCCAAATCAGATGCTGTTGTACCATTTTCAACTATATGCCTGCATTCAATTCCTGTTGAATTAATAACATTCAACGCCTCTTTTTCGTTTTTAAAAATAGGAAGCGTTTTATTCCATTCAACCTTTGAGGGAACACACGCTGACATCCCCACTATACGGACGTTATTTATTGTAAGATGTGCCATTTTGTTTATGGGCTAAAAGCAATCGTTGTATTTTACCAGAAGTTGTGCGAGGAATTTTGTCTATCCATTCGTACTCACGTGGTACTTGGAAAGATTCCAATTGTTGGTTAAGTAATTGGTCTATGTATGGTATTTCAAGCGTACATTTTCCGCGTACCATATATGCCTTTGGTACTTCGCCAAGAATATTATCAGGGATAGGAATACAACCACAATCTTCGACACCAAGGGCAATTATCGCATCTTCTATCAAGGAAGGGCTGACCTTATTGCCGCCGACATTAATTATTTCTTTTTTTCTTCCTGAAAGATAGTACAGACCATTTTTATCCATGTAACCACAATCTCCAGTTCGAAAATAATTGTCAAAAAATGAATTAATATTATCCGTTTCCAAGAGATAAGTTTTGGTTACTGTATCACCTTTTATGCATATTTCGCCGAACTCACCAACAGGCACTTCGCATCCATTATCATCTACAATTTTAACGGAAATATTATTTGCAGTAGGTCTGCCAATGGTTGATAAATTATCTTTACATTCATGGAATTCCATAAAAATTGAACGCGATGCTTCTGTTAAGCCATAGTGCATACATATTCTTGTGTTGGGAAATAGTTCCAATAATGCTTTTTTATCTGCAATAGACATTGCTGCACTTCCTATTTCTATGTATTTTATTTGATTGGAATATTTGCCTATTCTTGTGCCGCTGAACTTTTTAATATATTGCCATACGGATGGAACCATTCCAAACATTGTACAATGATATTTTTCAATTGTTTCGAACAACAATCGAACATTAGCGAAACTTTGAAGCATGACAAGTGTTCCTCCCTGTAAAAGGGTGCAGCGAACCCGTCCCAATCCGAAGGAATGACTTAAAGGAAGTCCCAAAACTTCAATGTCTTCACTGCCGTTGCCGATAAAACAATTGATATTGCTCGCAGACGTGTAAATGTTTTTGTGAGACAGGCACACGCCTTTGGGATTCCCGGTTGTACCTGTTGTGAACATTACGTCAGCGATGTCATTCTCGTCCAATGGCGTAAACACACACTCACACGATTTGCATGGAATGTCAACATTTGACCATTCAATGCAAACATTCTTGTAGGGATTATAATTGTAACCGAATATGTATTTGGGCTTGGTCATACGGACTATATAGCCAACTCTTTCAGAAGACATATTCGGTTCAATCACAACATTTCTCACTCCGATGAGATGTGCGGCAAAATACAAATAGACAAATCCCAAATCTTTTGATGCTGACAATACAATGCTGTCCGACTTATGTATTCCAAGAGACATCAGATATGCTGCACCGTTTGTTATCAAACTATACAAGTCTGAATAACAAATCTCCTTTTCCCTTTCAATCAGTGCTATTTTTTCAGGAATTGTTTTTGCGTATAACCGCAATGTATTTACAAGAATGTTACACATGTTAATCAGTTGTTTTTAAGTTTTGCAACTTCATCAACAATTGCTTTCACCGATGTTAGTTCAAATAAGTCATCCAGCGGTATATCAATATCGAACTTTTCTTCAACATTCTTTATGATACACAGGTTGCCCATGGAATCCCACTCAGGAATATCACCAATCGAAAGATTATCAGAAATAATCTTCTCATCGACTTTTAACGAGTCTGCAATAACCTGAAAAACTGTTTCTTTCATTTGTATTATTATTTTGCCGTAATTCCACCGTCAATCACAATAGATTGTCCTGTTACCCAAGATGATGCATTTGACAACAGATAAATCACACCATTTGCAATATCTGTTGGCTGACCATAGCGTTTGAGCGGGTAATGTTTCTTGTCTTCATCAAGTTGCTCTTGTGTTAATGTTCCATGATGAATAAGCGGTGTTTCTACCATTCCAGGGCAAATTCCGTTAACCCTAATCTGTTTCGGTGCAAGTTCTATTGCATTGTATTGTACCATAGATTTCAATGCAGCCTTTGAACTTCCGTAAATTGCATTTCCAGGTGACCAACGACCTATGCCGCCAATTGACAAGATAAACACAACAGAAGATTCTGTTGCTAACTTCTTTTTCTTTGCCAACAACCTCAGTAGTTCTATTGGAGAAAAGAAATTGACATTGAAAATCTCATCGAACTTTTCTCTTGTAGAAAACATAATAGGTAAGCTCAACCCTTTCCCAGCACAGAGTACAAGTCCATTTATTTTGTCAATTTTATCTACCAAAGAAACGATTTCATCTTCTTTGGTCAAATCCGCAGTCATCCATGAATGTCCTTCGCCTTCAAGTTGTGAGAAAGTCTCTTGCAGTCTTTCTGCATTACGACCCGTCATCACAACCTTTGCTCCCATTTTGGAACATTCGATGGCGGTAGCCTGACCGATGCCTGACGACGCGCCTGTTACCAATATCGTTTTGCCCTCCAACGAAAAAGGATTGTAAACTACACCCATGTCGATTTCTCTTTTGGTTCTTCTACTTCCACTAAATCTGAAACTACGATTCCGTCTGTTTCAAATGCCACTGTACCCCACGAAAGTCCAACGCCAAAACCGCAACATACGAACTTTTTGCCGTTTTCGCATTTGCCTTTGAGTTCCGTAACGATTGTCAGAGGAATTGATGCCGACGACGTATTGCCAAAATGATACATGCACGAAGGCACTTTTTCAGGCGCAAGTTTCAGTTTCTTGACTATCTGACTGTTCATCTTCATGTTAGCCTGATGGAATACGAAATAATCGTTGTCTTGATAATCAAAACCGAATTGCTCCGCTAACTTTTTTATGCTTTTAGGCGCGGTCGTAATGCCAAATGCGAAAACGTCCATGCCTTTCATCCTTGTCTGCATACGGTGCATCTGTTTGCCGTCAATTGTTTCAAGTCTGAAGGACTCAGAGGACACTTGGTTGCGGCTGCCGCCATCAGGTGTGATGATAGCATCGTACCCCTTGCCGTCTGTTCCGAAATGGAATTTCAGGCTTTCAGCGCCTTCTTGAAACTCTACCGCTGTTACAGTTCCCGCATGACCGAACAATGGGTCTCTCGGACCTTTTGCCCTTTTCTTGGCATCGCCCGCAAGGAGCAAAGCCTTTTTGATAGTGCCGTTTTGCAACAGCGACGCAACATTGCTCAATCCGTAAACCCAGCCGGAACATCCGAGGGCAATATCCTCTGCATAGCACTCCTTTGAAAGTCCCAGACGGTCTTGCAAAATGCAAGCGGTGGCCGGCAGTATGTAGTCTGCGGTTTGCGAGACAAATACCAACGCTTCGATTTCAGACTTGTCCCATCCGAGGTCGGCAATCAACTTTTCTGCGGCATTGTAGCACAAGTCGGATGTCGTCAGATTGTCAGAGAGCCTGCGTTCAAGTACACCTGTGGTTTCAACAAAAGCCTCAGGTGTGTATTCGCTTGAAATTCCGTCGTCCGCCAGCGGGTGGAGGTTGCTTGCCACATATTTAGGAACGCCGACGGATATGCCGGCAATCCTAACATTCTTGAATTCAAAAAACGCCATTAGAGTTTGCTGTTAACCAGGTTAAACAAATCCTCTATTGTTTCGGTGTTCTTGATGTCATCGCCTTTCAAGGCAACGTCAAATTCCTCATCGACCATGGCAATGATGTTGAGAGCCATCAGCGACGACCACTCGTCTAATGCCTTGAATTCAGTGTCCGTCTTAAACTCGCTCCTGTCGGTGTCGTCGAATTGCTCAGCGAACTTGTCAATAAATTGATTAATTTCCATTTCTGTGTATTTTAATTGTTAATATTTCCAATACGTGTCATGTTGAACAACCTTTGCCGGATTTCCCGATACTAAACAATTTGGTGGTATCTTGCCATATACGACAGAGCCTGCTCCAATTATGGAACCATCTCCAATAACTGCTCCGGGCATAATGGTACAACCTTCACAAAGCCAAACATGATTGCCAATTTTGACGGGTCGAGATTCCTTGTATCCCTGCATGGACAGGTAATGTCCCCCATTATTATCTCTAATGGTTACATTTCGTCCTATCATAACATTATAACCAATTTCAATACGATTGCCGCAAATAAGTGTGAAATTAATATTTGTACCGCCATTTGTTTTGAATGGTGCTTCCGCTACTTTAAAAGTAGCATTCTTGAATATTTCAATGTCAGAGCCATACATTATCCCGAAACAAGAGCCAATCTCAACATTTGCCCCATCTTCCACCAACAATCTCGTTTCCAATCTTGAGCCTTTTAAGCGTTTCGTTCCAATAACAAACGGCGCTTTCAAAATTATTCTTGCCTTCCGGCTAATATTGGCGACGACATGAGACGACAAGCGCAAATAACTGCCATTTGCAATACTTGAACTGATATTGCGACAGAGGAAATTATAATAGATAAATTTTAATTTGGGCATCACTGCGAAATATGAAGGGTCTTTTGCGACCAACAAAGCAATTTTTGCAATCTTTTTCATTTTTTCGCGAAACGTTTTGGCCTTTTTCCTCGGATCGGGAAAGTATTTGTCGGCAAGGTCGTCAAACGACATCAAATTCGCGTCTTCAAAGAATTTTTGTCTGTCCAGTTTGGGTAAAGGGAGCGATTTTACCAGAGCAGGGTTACCGTTAACCGCTTCGTGATATGAAAGTTCGACAAATCGTAGTTTAGGTTTTATTTCTTCAAAGAATTTTTTCCCTTTTTCGGAATTTATTAAAACAAGCGAAGTTCCAATATTGTCATCAATGCTCTTGTCCACCCCATTAATTTTTTCAATACCCCAAAAATCCGCCAAAGAAACATCAGCAATGCGTGGAAACCCTTTAAATCTACATTCATAACAAGAAGGACGGCAGAAAGCCCCTGTTATCAAGTATCCATGAGTGAACCTATTGGATTCTTTTGGCTGATATTCTATATCGCCGTTTGCATAAATTGTTTTGGCAGTGAGGTTTCGCCAGCCAAGTTCCTTGTTTTTGGATTTGCTATATACTATTTTCGATTGATGTTTTTGCTCTAAGGATTCTCTGTTTTTTGCTGCAATCAAAGGAGAATTGATACCTCTGCAAACATAATCCAAAATCAACAGATTGTCATAGTCTTTGTAGTTCAGGTATGCGCGAAGTGCCGACATCTGGCAAGGTCCTCCACATACAAGAACTTTCTCTCCCGCTTTCAGTAGGTCTTTCACTTGTCTGTAAAATCCTTCAAAATTACTTTGGCTGTATTTTGAACTTCTCAAACGAGGCAAATCGCTCTTATTTGGAGAAATATACTGTTTTATATTTCTGTCTTCATCTATGATTGCTCCTCCCACATACCCTTTGTCGTGATACATTTTTTCAGCAAACGCAGAAAACAACCCACCCGAAGTGCTGTCAAAACGCACTTCATAGTTTTTGTGAATTGCGGCATAGCAAATCGGCTCTGCGAAATCGTTCTTTTTCAGTTCTTTAACGTTTACAATCGGACAAACTTTTTCGCAGAGTCCGCAATTGTTACATTTTTCCATGTCAACTTCGGGATACCAAAAGCCTTCGATGTCGGTCTTGAAAGTGATGGCATTATGGTTGCAGATGTCACCACAGGCGTTGCAGCCGCAACAGTCGATTTTATTTTGAATTGTAATCATTAATTGGGTTAAATTAACTTGTTAGAATCTCATCGCCATTAGCATAAAGAATAGAGGAGCAGCGTGTTTTTCGCTATGCGAGAAGTGGAAGATGTTTCGGGCATCAAATACAACTAAAAACTATCCGGTTTACGTAATCCAACACTTGAACCAACAATACGTTACTGTTAGACAATTTGTCAACTTGTCTTGAAATCTGCCGTTTTACATCTACAGTTGTCATTGTTTAAATCTTTTCGGCAAAGTTATTCAAAAAAATACTTTTCTCCAAATTTTTTTTCTTAATTTCACATCCGATTCTCCGACGGATGCCCAATTATGAATTATCCATTTATGTATTATCCCTCTATTCTCCGTATCCACGCCCCCGGCACATACGCCGTAGCATACCTCCCAACTCCCTGCAATTCCACGAACACCCTCTTCTGATGCTTGTACTTCATCACCACTCCTTCGACCCCAGCAAACGGCCCGCCGATGACAACGACCTGATCGCCAGTTACAAAATCAGGCATTTCATTCTGATTGACAATGATATTCTCGTTGCCTGACTCGACGATAATCTTGAAACTCTCCATCTGCTTGTCGGGGACGGTGAGGAAGTCGTTGGTGCCGTATGAGTTGATGTAAAAGTGATTATAATAAGGTGTCAGCCCGGGGAAAATCGCCTGATATTCCAAAAGCGAGCGGAAGTCGTTGAGAGTGCTGCGCAGGAAGAGCAGGCTGCTGTCGAGCGGCTTGTCGGCGAGGTATTGTGTTGGGTTGTTGAAATCTTCGTTGGTGTATTCGATGTGCCTTACGATGGGGAGGTAAGGCTCGATGTTCTTGTTGTTGATGGCGACGAGTTTGTCATAAACTTTTTTGGCGCGGTGGTGCGTGGCGCGGATTGGAAACCAGTATTTTACATTTGGCATTAGGGCAATCCTAACCGACTTCCCGAAATTGTCATTCTTCCTTTCGAGATTTGGCGGAACAATTCTCTCACGTTCCCAACCTTCGGCGACGCCGCTATGCAATTGGCTCAATTCTGCCATTTTGTTGACAAATTTGATTACCGGCCAAAGAATTTAACAATGGAAAACTCCATTCCTTCTTTTAGCCGCTGCAAAGGTATGTATCTTTTTGATTTTAGACAAGTATTTTTTGTTTTTTTGTACAGCGCGCTTTACGTCGTTTCCAACAAGTGTTTGAAACCTAAAAAATTAGATGCCAAATTTTTTAGTAAGATTTTTTTTGGATGGTGGCAAAATGTCTCTCCGTCTAATACTGCCATACGAAATATGGTCATTGCAAATACTTGTTAATAATTTTGTCATAAAAAAATAAAAGCATAACTTTGCCACCAGATAGGAATAACACTTTATAAATATTGAACCGACAAGATATTGAAAAATTTTTCCAGCAGACTAAACTGAATTGGATAATTATAGTCAAAACATATAATAACTACAACACCAAATGAAAAGAATACTTACTTTTGCAGTGCTGATGTTGCTCGCAACATTTGGCGCAATGGCTCAACAGCCTGACTTCCACGCTGGTTTCGGCAATTTTAAGCCGCCAGTGGACCCCGACTTCAAGGATGTCAACTATGCCGGCGACGACATGGAGGCGCACCGTCTCGACATCTACCTCCCCAAGACCGGCAAAGCCCCCTACAAAGCCGTTGTCGCCATCTATGGTTCGGCTTGGTTCTCCAACAATATGAAAGCCATCACGTACTTCTCGTTTGGCAAGCCGCTCTTGGACGCCGGATTTGCCGTGGTCTGCATCAACCACCGTTCGAGCGGCGACGACAAGTTTCCCGCACAGATCCACGACGTGAAGGGCGCGGTCCGTTTCATCAGGGCCAACGCCGAAAAATTCAAGATTGACGAGTCGTTCATCGGCATCACCGGCTTCTCGTCGGGCGGACATCTGGCAGCCATGGCGGGCGTCACCACCAACCAAAAGACCGTAACTAAGAGCGTCCGTGAGACCGAGTACATCTACGACAGCAAAAAGCAGCAGCAGGGCAGCAAAAGCACCATCCACGAAATCCAGCTCGACCTCGAGGGCGGCATTGGCGGCAACACTGAGTATTCGAGCAGTGTGGATGCTGTTTGCGATTGGTTCGGCCCCGTCGACATGCGCCGCATGAGTCCCAACTGCGAGGGCGTCAACGACGAAAAGTCGCCCGAGGCGGCTCTCATTGGCGGTGCGCCCGCCGAAAATCCTGTAATGACCGAACTCATCAGCCCCACCGCATATGTGAAGAACGCCGCGTCGCTCCCGAGGTTTCTCGTCATCCATGGCGACGCCGACAATGTGGTGCCGTATTGCCAGAGCAAATATCTCTCTGAGGAACTCGCCGCAAGGGGCGTCCTGGAGGAGTTCATCACAGTTCCAAACGGGCAGCACGGCCCCGTCACATTCAACGACGACACTTTCAAGAAGATGACCGACTTCTTCATCAAGGAGGCCAATAACAAAAAGAAATAACTCATTTTTCAACCAACTGCGAAAAGCACGAAAAACACTGACAGACAATCTTTTTTCGCGTTTTTCGTAGTTTAAAAACCTAAAAATTTTATGAAAAGACTTCTGCTTCTTACAGCATTTTTGCCGCTGACGCTCAGCGCACAAAACCCCGTCATCCGCAACATGTTTTCCGCCGACCCGACGGCAAGGGTTTTCAACGGGAAAGTGTATCTCTACCCGTCGCACGACATCTTGCAGCCCGACCCTCTGCCGCAGGGAATGAGGGAAAAATGGTTTTGCATGGAAGACTACCACGTATTCTCCTCCGACAACCTCATCGACTGGACCGACCATGGCGTCATCATCAACCAAAAGGACGTGCCGTGGGGCAATCCGACTGCATACAGCATGTGGGCTCCCGACTGCATAGAGCGCAACGGCAAATACTATTTCTACTATCCCGACGCACCCAAGGGCGGCATGGGATTTGGCATCGGCGTCGCCATCGCCGACAAGCCCGAAGGTCCTTACACTCCCGTCCAGCAAAACATTCAGGGTGTCAACGGCATCGACCCCTGCGTGTTGCAGGCTTCCGACGGCAACGCTTACCTGTTCTGGGGTGCGGGACGTTGCGCAAAACTCAAAGACAACATGATAGAAATCGCCGACGACACCCCGAAGGAGACCGTCAAGTGGGGCGACCGCGAATTTGAGATGACGGGCGTCAACTGCCTCAATGGTCTGCCGAGCCGTCAGGCGGAAGGCCCCTTTGCCTTCGAGTACAACGGCAATTATTACCTCACGTACCCCTACGTGCGCACCAACACCGAGGTAATCGGCTACGCGATGAGCAAGAATCCGATGGGTCCATACGAATACAAGGGCTTGATTATGGCGGAACACGCCGACGGCTGCTGGACCAACCATCATTCTATCGTCAATTACAAGGGTCAGTGGTATTTCTTCTATCATCACAACGACTACTCCCCCAACGACGACAAACGCCGCAGCGTCCGCATCGAAAAACTCTACTTCAACCCCGACGGCACCATACAGGAGATAAGGCCGACAATGCGCGGCGTGGGCGTCAACTCCGCCCTCAGCAAGATAGACGTTGACCGCTACAACGAGGCTTCCAAGGACGTGACGACTGATTTCGTGGATGCCGGCGACACCTTCAAGGGCTGGTATGCGTCGTTGAAACAGAAGGGCAGTTACATCGTTTACAAGGACGTTGATTTCACCAATGTCAAGAACGGCGCATCCGCCATTGCCAGCATCCGCGTCAGCAAGAACACCAAGTTCTCCATCCGCGAAAAAGACGCCAAAGGCAAGGTAATCGCCGAGTTTAACGTGACGAAGGCAAACGGCAAGTGGCAGACAGTAACAGCACCGTTGAAATATATTCCATCGGGCGTTGCCGACCTCTGCATCACCGCCGACGGCACTGGTTTCGACATTGACAACGTTGAGTTCAGGAACAAGTAAATTTCAGATATTTGAGACCGGCGGTTTTCTATTGAAACATCTTCCAAAACTGCATGTCCATTGGAATTGCTTTGGTAGAGTATCCTTGGTCCAATACGTCGAAATTGCCGTTGGTTACAAATCTGTTTCCCGTGCCGGTGCGCTCAAACATCGACTCAAAACGGACGTTCATCCCGGCTGCGGGACCTGTGAGCGGCGCGACGCCAAATTGCTTGTGGAATATCGTCGCAAACACGCCGCCGTGATAACTGTTGGTGACCACATACTCCGCATTGTCGATGAGATACAGCCATTCTGGGATCGTGGCGTAAAACTTTTTGCGGTCGTCCGCAAGGCTGTTGCCCGTCACGTACACCACTTCAAGGCATTTTCTTGCGGCAAAGTCGTAAACCGACTGTGTGTCGCAGGCGCAGGGGTTGTTGAGCATGTAGAGCAGCAGGTATTTGTGGTCCGTCTGTCTGACGATGTTGTCGTTGTAGAGGTCGCGGTATGTTTTTGGGGGCAATAGGAATGTCGGGTCGCAAGCCCATTTTGCATCATTGCGACCGCATTTTTGACAGAGCGTGACGCCGCTTTCTTCGCGCACAGATACGTAGTCAAAACGTTTCAGCAGGGGTGTTATTTCAGCGATTTCGTCGTCGGCAATCTCTGTGCGCCCCCAGCTCGCGGCGTATGAGATTCGGCGTGTGGCTTCGCCGCCAAAATCCAGGAAATACGTGTGTATGAAGTTTTTGCAGACGGCGACAGGCACGTTCCAAAAGTTCCACACCTGGTCGCTGCCAACGATATAGATGTCGGCGTCGGGCGGATTGTCCTGCAACTGTTGCAGCGACGTGTATAAGGCTGGGCTTGCGGCGATGTATTTCTGTCGGAACTGCTCAAATTTTCGGTCGGGTTTGTTGGCTTTTTGGACGGGATTTTTTGATGTGTTGCCGGTTGACTTGAATTTTTTTCTGAGCGACGATTCCAAAATGCCGTTTTCCTGATGGTATTTGATCAAAAACACCTCATGCCCGAGGTCACGCAGTTTTTTCTGCAATGCAAAACACTGCAGCAGCTGCCCGTAATTGGCCTCCGACCACCAAAATGTCATTATCCCGATTTTCAAGATTGTCGTTGTTTTAATCAGAAAAAAGTAATCAATCTTGACGCAAAGGAAATAATTATTTTGGATAATGCAAAACTTTTTTTGTCATAAAAAACAACCAGCCGCAAGACTTGTCTTGCGGCTGGTTGTCTATATTATAAGGTGTCTCTGGTTTCTCTTTACGCATCAATATTGGCGTACACTGCGTTCTGCTCGATGAACTCGCGGCGGGGCGGCACGTCGTCGCCCATAAGCATCGCGAATGTGCGGTCGGCTTCGGCGGCGTTCTCGATGGTGACGAGTTTGAGGGTGCGGGTTTCGGGGTTCATTGTGGTCTCCCAGAGTTGGTCGGCGTTCATTTCGCCAAGACCTTTGTACCTCTGCACCGAACAAGCGTCCTCCTGACCGTTTGCGAAGTCGGCGATGGCCTGTTTGCGCTGCTCCTCGGTCCAACAATACCTCTGCTGCTTGCCCTTCTTGACGAGGTAGAGTGGGGGATTGGCGAGGTAGAGGTGTCCGCGCTCGATGACTTCCTTCATATAGCGGAAGAAGAGTGTCATTGCAAGTGTCTGGATATGTGCGCCATCGACGTCGGCATCGGTCATTATGATTATCTTGTCGTAACGGATGTCTTTGAGGTTGGCGGCTTGCGAATCATCCTCGGTGCCGATTGTGATGCCGAGTGCGGTGTAGATGTTTTTGATTTCTTCGTTTTCGAGGGTCTTGAACTGCATCGCCTTCTCCACGTTGAGGATTTTGCCTCGCAACGGAAGGATTGCCTGATACATACGGTCGCGTCCCTGCTTTGCCGTACCACCTGCGGAATCACCCTCGACTATGAAAATCTCGGTCTTTGTGTGGTCGCGTGACGAACAGTCGGCGAGTTTGCCGGGGAG
>JAEEGL013552559.1_pt1 | contig 34583 bp, 24 predicted proteins | sample 9134231 | NCBI WGS metagenome assembly JAEEGL01 (sample SAMN16246548, study PRJNA631951) | gut metagenome | biome: gut microbiome; feature: rumen; material: fiber-attached | host: Bos | place: Iran: Karaj | collected 2018-10
CAAAGGGTGTTTTTTTGGGCGTTATATCCTGCGTGACTATCCTTCCGTCGCTTATCCTTTTGCTTGACAAGCCGCTTTTAAAGACAAGGCACAAGTCGTTCATACCAAAGACGGATAAGTTTTCGGGAAAACTTTTAAAAATTTTCCCTGTACTTCTTATCATTTTCGCGGCACTCACGATCCCCGCATACTTTGGGTATTCAAATACGCAGAAGGAAGTCTACTACGATATGGGCCGGTGTATTCCCGATGACATGGAGGTCGTGATCGCAAACAAGAAGCTTTCGGATACCTTCGGAGTGGCTTCGACGCATATGCTCTTGGTAGATACGGATATCCCTCAAAAGGACGTAAGAGCAATGCTAAACGAAATGGAAAAGGTCGAAGGCGTCGACAAGGTGATCGGTCTTGAATCTGTACTGGGTTCCGCCGTTCCTGAGGAGATGATCCCGGATTCCGTAAAGGAAATGCTTGAAAGCGATAATTACAGGCTTGTACTTATCAATTCGGAATACGCCGTTGCAAGCGATAAGGTAAACGAACAGATAGACAGCCTTACAGATATCCTTAAAAAGTACGATCGGGGCGGAATGATAATCGGTGAAGCACCCTGCATGAAGGATATGATAGAGACCACCGACCACGATTTTAAGGTTGTAAATGCCGTATCGATCGCAGCGATATTCGTGATCATCCTTTTGGTCGAAAAGAGCATTTCGCTTCCTTTCATCCTGATATCGGTCATCGAATTTGCGATCTTTGTCAACTTAGGACTTCCGCATTACATGGGACAGAGTCTTCCGTTTATCGCCCCCATATGCATAAGTACCATTCAGCTTGGCGCAACGGTCGACTACGCGATACTTATGACTACCAGATACAAGGCGGAAAGGATAAGCGGAAAGAGTAAAAAGGATTCCGTATTTACAGCGCTTACCACTTCGATCCCTTCGATCATAGTAAGCGGCATGGGGCTTTTCGCAGCAACCTTCGGTGTTGCCGTTTATTCGAACATCGACATAATAAGTTCGATGTGCATGCTTATGGCAAGGGGCGCGATCATAAGTATGGTATCGGTAGTCTTTGTTTTACCGGCATTACTTATGCTGCTTGATAAGTTTATTAATATAACATCATTTGACATGATAAAAAGAAAAGAGGCGTGATCGAAATGAAGAAAAGAACGATTAAAACGATGGTAGCGGTTTTAGCGATCGCAACCACTACCGCACTTGTAAGCATTAACGCCACCGCAGGTGCGCTCGATGATGAAAAAAGCTCTGAGACGGTCAATACGGTATGTTCAAATACCGAAAATGCAGACGCAGACGATGCGGATGATGCCGTCAATGCCGGACTTAACGATGAAGTCGTATATGTATTTACCGATAAGGACGGTAAGGTAGATAAGGTCATGGACAGTATCCTTATAGAAGAAGGAAACGAAAACGGGGAGCTGTCAAAGGAAGATCTTCCCGTAGGTATCAGGATGACCTATTATCTTAACGGAAAAGAAGTTGCTGCCGATGCACTTGATAACGCAAAGGGTCATATAAAGATCAGATGCGATTATACGCCTCTCAAATATGAGATGAAGATGATAGACGGAAAAAATGAGAAGATCTATGTTCCTTTCGGAGCGGCACTCATAACCGCAATGGACGGCGATACGTTTAAAAATGTAACAGTATCTTCGGGCAAGGTTACTTCGGACGGTTTAAGATATGCGGTTGTGGGCATTGCTTTTCCGGGTCTTAAAGAGGACTTGGATCTTGATAAGGTCAAAAACGATATTTCGGGTACGGAAGATATCGATACGGAAATACCGGAATATATAGAGATCGAAGCCGATACGGACTGCTACAAGGCGCCCGATATCTATATGGCCGTATCGAACAGCATATTCAATGCGATAGATGTAAGTGCGGGCGATCAGCTTACCGACGTTGATGAAGCGGTCACAAAGATCACGGATGCGATGAATGCGCTGACGGACGGTTCAAGCAAGCTTTACGACGGACTTGATGAGCTGCTTAAGGGTGTCAATACTTTAAGTACCGGCATGAACGAGCTTACGGTAGGACTTGATACGCTTACATCGAACAATGCTGCGCTTATAAAGGGGTCGGAAGATGTGTTTGATTCACTTCTTAAACAGGCACAGAGCGGGCTTGAGGCAGCAGGATTAAATGTAGGTACGTTAACGATAGACAATTATGACGATAAACTTACCGGCGCCATCAATTCCTTGAACGGTACGGATGTATACGGTACCGCACAAAAGGAAGTAGAGAGTAAGGTAAGAGCCAATGAAGCACAGGTTAGAGATGCCGTCACTGAGGCGGTAAAAGAACAGGTAGCCGACGGAGTGAACAAAGCGGTAAAGGCTCAGGTCGAAGCAGGTGTGACCGAAGCCGTAAAAGAAAATGTAAGACCGATGGTAAAGAGCGCCGTTGATGCGGGCATAGAAGAGCAATACGGCCACACATCCGAAGAAATCATAGCTTTGGGAATGCTTACCGAAGACGATTACAATGAAATGATCGACGAAAAACTTTCGGAGCAGATGGACAGCGATGCGGTCAAGGCACAGATCGCTTCAAATACGGAAGCTCAAATGAACAGTGATCAGATCAAGGCCCTGATCGAGTCAAAGATAAATGAGCAGATGGCTTCGGATCAGATCATATCGACGATAGATTCAAAGACTGAAGAGCAGATAGGCGTCCTTGTGGGACAGTATATGCAAAGTCCCGAAGTGACATCAAAGATCGATGCGGGGAAAGCTAAAGTAAACGAAGGCGTAAAAGAGATAGAAGATCTTAAGGCTCAGCTTGATGCATACAGAGTCTTTTACAACGGCATCAGTGAATATACAAGCGGTGTATCGAAGGCATGTGAGGGAGCTCATAAGTTAAACAACGCAATGCCCGATGTCATCAAAGCCGTAAGCGCCCTTAAGGAAGGCGAAGGACAGGTTGTGGACGGTCTTAATAAGTTTAACGACGAAGGAATAAGCAAGATCACGGATCTTTTAAAGAACGGCCTCGGAAACACTATAGACAGACTTAACGCCATATCCGAAGTATCAGGCTCATACACGGGTTATACCGAAAGCGAAGAGCAAAAAGAAGGCGTGAAATTCATTATCAAAATAGGTTAACGGCAATATGTCGAAAAATACCGCAGGAATAATAACCTGCGGTATTTATTTTTGCTTTACTTCAAAAAAGAATGAATATATAATGATACCAAATTCGTTTTTATATACAATATTTAGTGTTTGGGAGGATATATCATATGAAAAAACTTGAAGAATATGTAAGGAGCATTCCCGATTTTCCGGAACCGGGTATCATATTCAGGGATATCACGAGCGTTTTGCAGGATGCGGACGGTCTGGGTCTTGCGATCGATACGATGAACGATCTTATAAAAGGTATCGATTATGACGTTGTGGCAGGCCCCGAATCAAGAGGATTCATCTTCGGTACTCCTCTTGCATATATTAATCATAAACCCTTTGTACTTATCCGTAAGAAGGGCAAACTTCCCTGTGAAACCGTTTCACAGGAATATGCTCTCGAATACGGTACAGCTACGATAGAGATGCACAAGGATTCCGTAAAACCCGGTCAGAAGGTTCTCATCGTTGACGACCTTATCGCAACCGGAGGCACCACCGAGGCAATGATAAAGCTCGTGGAATCTTTGGGCGGAGAAGTTGTGGGTGTTGTGGTCCTTATGGAACTTGCAGGCCTTAAAGGCAGGGAGAGGATAAAGAAATATCCTTTATATTCTGCCATTACTTATGAAGGAAAATGATAGTTAAGAGGTTTCGATGAGTACGGACATGGATACGGAATTTGTCATTGATGACGGACGAATTGAATCACTGGATGAATATTTAAGTCCCGACGAACTGTATGCGGACTTGATTAACCGTGTCCGGAAATATCACCCTTCGGATGATATTTCCATTATTGAACGCGCCTATAAGACTGCGGATCAGGCTCATGAGGGACAGGTCAGAAAATCCGGAGAGCCTTATATCATACACCCTTTGTATGTCGCTATCATTTTAGCAGACCTTGAACTTGACAAGGAGACAATAGTTGCGGGACTTCTTCATGATGTTGTCGAAGATACCATTTTTACAAAAGAAGAGATAGTGGAACTTTTCGGTGAAGATGTGGGTCATCTTGTGGACGGGGTCACCAAACTTCAGCATTTTGCGATAGACGAGTCCCATATGAGCGACAATGCCGATAAGGAAAAGGTTGAGATCCAGGCCGAGAACTTAAGGAAAATGTTCCTTGCGATGGCCAAGGATATAAGAGTCATCATGATAAAACTGGCCGACCGTCTCCATAATATGAGGACGCTTTCGCATATGCCGCCCGAAAAGCAGCAGAGGATCGCAAGAGAGACTCTGGATATATATTCTCCCATAGCCGACAGGCTCGGTATATCCAAGATCAAGGTCGAACTGGACGACCTGTCTCTTAAGTATCTCCACCCTGATGTATATGCCGATCTCAAGAAACAGATCGCGGTCAGAAAGACCGAGAGAGAGCAGTACATTCAGGGTATAGTCAACGAAGTAAGCGCCCACATCAAAAATGCGGGCATAGAAGCTCATATAGACGGAAGAGTCAAACATTTCTTCAGTATATACAAGAAGATGGTCAACCAGAATAAGACCATCGATCAGATATACGATCTTTTTGCGGTCCGTATAATAGTCGATACGGTCCGTGACTGTTATGCGGCCTTAGGTATCATCCACGAGATATATAAGCCGATCCCCGGACGATTCAAAGATTATATAGCAATGCCCAAGCCCAATATGTATCAGTCGCTTCATACGACGCTTATCGGGTCTTCCGGTCAGCCTTTTGAGATACAGATACGTACTTACGAGATGCACAGAGCGGCTGAGTACGGTATCGCGGCCCACTGGAAATACAAAGAAGCTGCCGACGGAAAGAAGATTCAGGGCGGAGAAGAAGAAAAACTTGTATGGCTGCGCCAGATCCTTGAATGGCAGAGAGACATGTCGGATAACAGCGAGTTTATGGATCTTTTAAAGTCCGACTTAGATCTCTTTTCAGACAATGTATACTGCTTTACGCCTACGGGTGATGTAAAGAATCTTCCTGCGGGTTCGACCCCCATTGATTTTGCGTATTCCATCCATTCGGCTGTGGGTAACCGTATGGTGGGTGCACGTGTTAACGGTCAGCTTGTAAATATCGATTACGTGATCAATAACGGTGACCGTATCGAGATCATCACCAGCCAGAATTCAAAAGGTCCGAGCCGTGACTGGTTGAACATCGTAAAGTCCACGCAGGCCAGAAATAAGATCACGCAGTGGTTCAAACAGGAATTAAAAGACGAAAACGTAAGCCGCGGTAAGGAACTTATCGCCGATTACTGTAAGTCGAAAGGCATAAATACCGCAGAACTCAATAAGCCCGAATACAAGGAAGCCGTCATGAAAAAATACGGATTCCATGAATGGGATGCCGTATATGCGGCCGTCGGGCACGGCGGTGTCAAGGAAGGCCAGATAGTCAATAAGCTTATCGAAGTTTATGAAGCTGACCATAAGAGACATGTGACCGATGAAGATATCATGGAAAGCGTTAACGAGGGCGTAAAGAAACCGTCAAGATTCCGTGCGGGTTCCACGGGTATCATCGTCAAAGGAATGGATGACCTTGCGGTAAGGTTTTCAAAATGTTGTTCGCCGGTTCCCGGAGACGAGATCGTAGGCTTTGTAACCCGCGGAAGAGGTATATCCATTCACAGGAGCGACTGCAAGAATCTTGCTTCGCTCTGCGAACACGACAGAGGCAGGATAATCGAAGCCGAGTGGCAGGTTGAAGAGGAGATTTCGGGAAAGTATCCTGCGGAGATCACCATATATGCAAATAACAGAAACGGTCTTTTGGTGGATGTCTCAAAGGTCCTTACCGAGAATAACATAAGCATCGTTTCACTTAACACAAGAGTCAACAAACAGGGTATCGCGACCATGAACATAGCTTTTGAAGTATCGACAAGGGACGAACTTTCAAAGCTTATCGACAAATTGCGTCAGATACAGAGCGTTAAAGACATAGAACGTACGAAGGGATAAGACCATGAGCGAGATTAAGATCGGACGTATTGTAATGGGCAGATTTACCACAAACTGCTATTTTGTGTACAGAGACGATTTGAAAGAAGCAGTCGTTATCGATCCTGCGGATTCGGGCGATTACCTGTATGAAGCGCTTACCGGCAAGGGTTTTAAAGTCGTGGGGATACTTCTTACACACGGTCATTTCGATCACATCTACGGCGTTGAAGATCTAAGAAAGCTTGCCGGAGTAAAAGTATATGCTTATCAGGGCGAAGAAGACCTTTTGGGCGATATGGAGTTAAACTGTTCGGCTTCGGTGGGCAGGCCCAAACAGATCGAGGCCGATGTTCTGTTAAGAGACGGTGAGGAGATAGAACTCGGCGGTATTAAGATAAAGACCATCCACACACCCGGCCATACATCGGGAAGTGCATGCTTTTATATTGAAGAAGCCGGATTTTTGCTTGCCGGCGATACGCTTTTTAACTTAAGCGTCGGAAGAAGCGACCTCCCGACGGGTAACGGACCCGTACTTGAAAGATCCGTAAGGGAGAAGCTTTTCACGCTTCCCGATGACACAAAGGTTTATCCCGGTCACGGAGATTCCACGACAATAGGTTTTGAAAAGGAGAACAATCCTTTCTTTTAAGATGATAAAGATATCTACCGATTCCGATAATTTCATATATGACATACATTCGCTTGTCAAAGCTTTTTATCCCGGGGATGATGTGACGGTCGGTCAGGATGTGGAAGATCCCGATTTTACCGTGTTCTTTTCCGGGAATAAATTTTGCTTTAAAAAGTGTGACGGTTCTTTTGAAGATTCGGTGTCCGTTTTGCAGGCGGCAGATCGTCCGGACATTAAAAATGCTCTTAAAAAGCTTCTCTATACATCGCTTTCAAAGCATTTGGACGTTACCCTTCCGTGGGGAGACTTAACGGGCATACGGCCCACAAAGATCCCGATGAAGCTTATAAACGAGGGCAAGACCGATGAAGAGATCCTTGAGTACATGAAGGATACCTACTTTATAAGCGATGAGAAGGGGCTTTTATCCATCGATATCGCAAAGCGCGAGAAAAAAATACTGGATGCGCTTCATCCGGGCGGTTACAGCATCTACATCGGGATCCCGTTCTGCCCGACAAGATGCCTCTATTGTTCTTTCACCTCCAATCCGATCTCAATGTTTAAGGACAGGGTTAACGATTATCTTGCATGCATAGGTAAGGAGCTTGAATTTACAAGCAGGGCAAGGGCCGGCCGGAGTGTGGATACGATATATGTGGGCGGCGGAACTCCGACAACGCTTTCCGCAGATGAGCTTGATGTTTTGCTTTCGTTAATAGGAAAGTATTATAATATTGATTCGCTTCTTGAGTTTACGGTAGAAGCGGGGCGCCCCGATTCGATAACGCCTGAAAAACTCAAGGTCTTAAAAGAACACGGTGTTACCAGGATATCGGTAAATCCGCAGACGATGAACCAAAAAACACTCGATGTAATAGGAAGACGGCATACGGTAGATGAATTCCTAAAAGCCTATCATGACGCAAGGGAAGCGGGATTTGACAATATAAACACCGATATGATCTTAGGGCTTCCGGGCGAGGGCGAAGAGGAGGTCTTACACACGATCGAAGAGATCGTAAAGCTCAAGCCGGACTCTTTGACCGTACATTCGCTTGCAATTAAGCGGGGTTCGTTGTTAAATGAACGTATTAAGTCTTACGGACTTGATGCAATGATCAATACACCCTCCACCATGAAGATAGCCGAGAACGGCGCGAAAGCACTCGGTCTTAAGCCCTACTACCTCTACAGACAGAAGAACATGGCGGGCAATTATGAAAATACGGGCTATGCACGGGAAGGTGCCTATGGTATATATAACATATTGATCATGGAAGAGATCGAGCCAATCATCGCTATGGGCGCGGGAAGCGTCACTAAAGTCATCAACAGCTTTGGAAAGCCCGAACGCTGCGATAATGTAAAGGATATCGATCTTTATATCGGTTCGATCGATGAGATGATAAAAAGAAAAGAAGAATTGTTTATGCATGAATGATCCTTCTTTTGACAAATAAAAGAATTAGGAGAAATGAGATGGCACTTAACAAAAAGCCGGTTACCGGTATGAAAGAGATTCTCCCGAGGGAGATGGAGATAAGGGATTATGTACAGGGTATCATCAAGGAAACATACAGGTCGTACGGGTTTACGCCTATAGAGACGCCCTGCCTCGAAGATATAGGAAATCTTACAAACAAACAGGGCGGAGAGAACGAAAAACTTATTTTCAAGGTACTTAAACGAGGCGAAAAGTTAAACCTCGAAAATGCAAAGAGCGAAGCAGACCTTGTGGATATGGGCTTAAGATACGATCTTACGGTTCCGCTCGTAAGATTTTATTCGAACAATCAGGCTACGCTTTCGCAGCCTTTCAAGGCTTTGCAGATGGGTAACGTGTGGCGTGCGGACAGACCTCAAAGAGGCAGATACCGTCAGTTCATGCAGTGTGATATCGATATTCTCGGTGAACCTACGAACATGGCCGAGATCGAGCTTATACTGGCTACGACCACCACACTCGGAAAGATCGGATTTAAGAACTTTGAGATAAGGATCAACGAACGCCGCCTTCTTAAGGCAATGGCCAAATATGCGGGCTTTGAAGACGATAAGTTCGATACGGTATGCATAATACTCGATAAGCTCGACAAGATAGGCCTTGACGGTATCAAGGCGGAGCTTTCGGAGGAAGGCTTTAAAACGGAGAGCATTGAAAAGTACGTAGCTCTTTTTGACGATATAGACGGTGATGTAAACGGTATAAAGAAGCTTAAAGGGATCCTGGGTGATTTTCTTGATGATGAGGTCTCAAACAGTCTGACCGAGATAATCGAAAGCGTTGAAAAGATCAAGACCGCACAGTTTAAGATGGTATTCGATCCTTCTTTGGTAAGAGGAATGGGTTATTACACGGGTACGATATTCGAGATCGCGATCCCCGAATTCGGAGGTTCGTGCGGAGGCGGCGGAAGATACGACAAGATGGTCGGCAACTTCACGGGTCAGAATGTTCCCGCCTGCGGATTCTCGATAGGGTTTGAAAGGATCGTTCTTTTGCTCATGGAAAGCGATTTTAAGATCCCCGGATCCAAGGAAAAGAAAGCATATCTTGTCGAGAAGGATATGCCTGCCGATAAACTTGTAAAAGTACTTAAAAAAGCGAACGAAGAACGTGGGAACGGGAAGCAGGTTGTTGTTCTTAAGATGAATAAGAACAAGAAGTTCCAGAAGGAACAATTAAACAACGAGGGGTATGCCGACATAGAAGAATTCTTTACAGACAGGATGTAAAAAATGGAAAAATCCGAAGTCATTGTATACCTGGCCAACATTAGAAACGCCGATGCGAACATGTTATATGAAAAGTTCAAGGACAAGATCGAGCCTAAACGTGTCGAGCGTATCGAAAACTGCAAAAACGATAACGAAAAGAAACTTTTGACCGTGACCGGTGTGCTTTTACAGGGCATACTTGCCCAGCAGGGAGTAGCCGCATCAATGATAGGCTACGGCCTTCACGGAAAGCCTTATATCAAAAACCGGGGGGATGTTTTCTATAACATTTCCCACTCGGGCGACTATGTCATGATAGCCGTAGCGGGTCAGCCCGTAGGCGTCGATATCCAGAAGCCCGTTCCGTACAAGGAGACTCTCGTCAATAAGATCTGCTCGTTTGAAGAACGCGATAAGCTTGGTCAGGAGATCGTAAAGCATTTAAATCTTGTGTGGGCGGTAAAAGAAAGCTACACAAAACTTACGGGTGAAGGTATCACAAGAGAACTTGCGGAGATATCTTTTGAGAAAAACGATACAAGCCTTGTCATAAAGGATAACGGCCACGATGCCGGGGTCGGAGAAGTTGCGTATTCGGACGACTTATACGAAGCGGTTGTTGCGGCAAGAGAGCCTTTTACGATATCGGCTCTAAACAAAATGATGATATAGTTTTAAAGGAGAATGACTTGGATACCACAGGTGTCATAGAACTTATTATACTGGCGGTCCTGATACTTCTGTCTGCGTTCTTTTCCTCGGCGGAGACCGCTTTAAGTTCGATAGGAAGGGCCAAGATAAGGGCCCTTGAGGAAGAAGGGAAAAAGCATGCGAAGACACTTTCAAAGGTGCTTGAAAATTATGACCGCATGTTAAGTACCATATTGGTAGGAAACAACATAGTCAACTTAAGCGCTTCCGCACTTGCGACCGCATTGACCATAAGGATATGGGGGAATGTGTATATATCGGCGGCAACCGGTATACTTACGCTTCTTGTGCTCGTATTCGGCGAGATAGTGCCGAAGACAGCCGCAAGACACAACGCGGAGAAGACAGCACTTTCTTTTTCGGTGCCGATAAGGTTTTTGATGACCGTTCTTTATCCCATAGTGTTTATCATCGATCATATAGCCGGCTTTGTACTTAAGCTTTTCGGACAGACCAAGGATTCAAGCGGTACCATAACCGAGTCAGAGCTTCGTTCGTATGTGGACGTAAGCCACGAGGACGGTATCATTGAGTCGGATGAAAGAAAGATAATAAACAATGTCTTTGATTTTTCCGATTCGGTCGCAAAGGATATAATGATACCCCGTATAGACATGAGTTCTATACCCGAGGATGCCACATACAAAGAAGTCATGATGGTGTTTCGAGAGACCATGTTTACAAGGATCCCCGTTTACAGAGAAGAAAAGGCCAATATCATAGGCTTTATAAACATAAAGGATCTTATACGTCTTAAGGATTCTTCGTCATTTTCGGTCTCAAAGTTCTTAAGGGAAGGTTATTTTACCTACGAATACAAAAAGACCAACGATCTTATGCTTGAGATGAGAGCCGCATCCAAGAATCTTGCCTTTGTAAACGACGAATACGGGGCAACTGTCGGTATGATAACTCTTGAAGACCTTCTTGAGGAAATAGTGGGCGAGATAAGGGATGAATACGATCAGGACGAGGAAAAGCAGATACAGGAAATTCAGGGCGGATATCTTATAGAAGCAAAGATGAAGCTTGAAGATATAAACGATGCGATAGGAACGCGTTTTTCGTCGGAAGATTACGACAGTATCGGAGGTTTAGTGCTTGATTCGATAGACAGGATCCCCGAGGACAACGAGACCGTAACGCTTGACGACGGTACAAAGCTTACGGTAAAAGGGATAAAGAACAACCGTATAGTATCCGTATTTGTGGAACTTCCCGAAAGTGAAGAGGAAGCCGAAGAAGAAACGGGTGAATAGTTTTTCTTTCATTCTTTAACATGATGTGCTATACTTGTGTGGCTGTGGATTTATTCCGTGGCCACCTTTTATTTGTATCAAGGAGAATCATTATATTATGAGCAAGGGAAAATCGATATTTACAATTGCCCTTATCGTTATCTGTACCGTGGTATTCGGTATCATGGATGTTACAGGTTTCGGTAAAAACGGTGCAGGTTCGGCCAAAGAGATCAATCTGGGCCTCGATCTTGCGGGCGGTGTATCAATCACATATCAGGCAGTCGGAGAAGAGACTCCGTCGGATCAGGATATGGAAGATACCATCAATAAGCTTACACAGCGTGTCGAGGGCTATTCGACCGAGGCACAGGTATATAAGGAAGGCAGCGACCGTATCACCATAGAGATACCCGGTGTATACGATGCTAACTCCATTTTGCAGGAACTCGGCCGTCCGGGTACACTTTATTTTCTGCGTCAGTATGCAAGCGACGGAACACCCAACTATTCCGTTATAGGCTACGATGAAAACGGAAATCCCCTTTACGAATTAAATCATACGCTCGATGAGATACAGGCAGACGGCAAGGTTGTGCTTGTGGGTACGGATGTTAAGGATGCACAGGCAGGTGCCATCAATAACAATATGGGTAACTCCGAAATAGTCGTACACCTTACCTTCACAGATGAAGGAAGTGCAAAGTTCCGTGAAGCAACAAGAGAAGCATATGCAAAAAGCGAGACTATCGCGATCTATTACGACGGAAACTTTGTAAGCGTTCCGAGAGTCAATTCGGAGATCACCGAGGGTTCTGCACAGATCACCGGTATGAAGGATTTCGAGACGGCTGAAAAGATCGCATCCACGATCCGTATCGGCGGACTCAGCGTAGAACTTGAAGAGTTACGTTCCAACGTTGTAGGTGCACAGCTTGGTCAGGAAGCGATAAAGACGAGTCTTATCGCAGGTCTTGTCGGTTTTATCGTAGTAGTCATCTTTATGCTCGTGATCTACTACGTACTCGGTCTTACAAGTGCCATCGCCCTTGCGCTTTACGGCGTACTTGAGATCATGCTCATTAACGGTTTCGGCATCACTCTTACCTTACCAGGTATCGCAGGTATCATCCTTTCGATCGGTATGGCGGTCGATGCGAACGTTATCATATTTGCCCGTTTAAGAGAAGAATTAAGGACGGGGAAGACGGTTGAATCGTCCATTAAGGTTGCGTACAGCAAAGCGCTTTCCGCAATCTTAGACGGTAACATCACAACGCTTATTGCGGCAGCAGTACTCTGGATCATGGGTTCGGGTTCCATCAAAGGATTTGCTCAGACTCTTGCACTCGGTATCTGTTTATCGATGTTTACCGCAGTCGTTATCACAAAATTACTTTTAAGATCAATGGTGGGCATGGGTATCACCAATCCCAAGTTCTACGGTGTTGCCAAGGAGCCTAAGAAGATCGATTTCCTCGGAAAGAGAAGGATATATTTCGCCGTTTCGAGTGCGATCATCATCCTGGGTCTTGTAATGATGTTCTTTGTAAACTCAAATATCGGTGACAGAGGACATTCGCTCAACTTCTCACTTGAGTTTTTGGGCGGTACACAGACAAACGTTCCTTTTGACAAGGATTATTCTCTTGAAGAATTAAATGACCTCATGGTATCGGATATAGAAGCGATCGTGGGAGATTCCAACGTATCCACCACAAAGATCCAGGGCAGCAACGAAGTAATCTTTAAGACAAAGACCTTAAATGCACAGCAGCGTGAAGCCATGAGCGAATACTTTGAGGCCAACTACGGTGTCAACAAAGAACTTATCAAAGCCGAGTCCATAAGCTCGACCATCAGTAAGGAAGCTCAGCGAGAGACCATAATCGCGGTTGTCGTTGCCTGCGTATGTATGCTTATCTATATCTGGTTCAGATTTAAGGATATCCGCTTCGGCGCAAGTTCGGTTCTGGCACTTACGCACGACGTTCTCGTAACGCTTGCGTTCTATGCGTTTGCTTATGTAAGCGTCGGTTCCACTTTTGTAGCATGTATGCTTACGATCGTCGGTTACTCCATTAACGCGACCATCGTTATATTTGACAGGATCCGTGAAAATCTTAAGGAAGCCGGTCCAAAGACCGAATTAAAGGACATTGTAAATGATAGTATATCCGCAACCCTTTCAAGAAGTATTTTCACGTCGCTGACAACCTTCATCATGGTTGTGGCGTTGTACATCTTCGGCGTCAGCTCGGTCAAGGAATTCGCACTTCCGCTTATGGTCGGTATCATCTGCGGTACGTATTCATCGATCTTCCTTGCCGGCGCAATGTGGTTTGTATTCCGACAGAAATTCGTCAAGAAAGAAGATTAAACCAAAGGGCAGGTTCAATACCTGCCCTTTATTAATACAGAGGCCCGTGTCTTTCGGGCAGCGTTGAATAAAGGATCGGTCATGAACGAACAGTGGGTTGAGATAAGGAAGAGCGGAGATTTTGTAAAGCTCGGAAAAGAACTGAATGTGTCGCCGGTGGTGGCGAGGATCATAAGGAACAGGGGTATTGCGGATATTGACGGGATGAGGAGGTTTATAGGCGGTGAAGACGAGGCGCTTCATGACTGCGGGCTTCTTTACGGTATGAATATCCTTGTTAAGGTCGTGTCCGATAAGATAAAAGAGGGTAAGAAGATCAGGATAATCGGCGACTATGATGTGGACGGGATATGCGCAACGTATATCCTTTATAAGGGTCTTAAATTCCTGGGAGCAGACTGTGATTATACGATCCCTCACAGGGTGGAAGACGGATACGGGATCAACGTAAAGCTTATAGATGAGGCTAAAGCTGACGGAATCGATACCATTATCACATGCGATAACGGTATAGCGGCAAGAGAGCAAACGGAGCATGCCAACGGACTTGGGCTTACTATGGTGATAACCGATCACCATGAGGTACCGTTTGAAACGGTCGACAAAGAGAAAAGGTTCCTGCTTCCCAATGCAGACGCCATAGTGGACCCGAAACTTCCGAGTGATGATTATCCTTTTAAGGGTATATGCGGAGCGTTTGTGGCTTTTAAGGTCATTGAAGCACTGGCAGGAGGTTTGGGCGTTCAAAATGCCGACTTTAAGGAGCTTATGACCGAGTTTACAGAGTTTGCCGCGCTTGCGACGGTCTGCGACGTTATGGAGCTTGCGGATGAAAACAGGACTCTTGTAAAAAGGGGTCTTAAGCTTATGCGTAACAGTTCGAATATAGGGCTTAAAGCGCTCATAGATATCAATGAGATTAACGATCGTGTATTAACGCCGTATCATTTGGGCTTTATAATCGGTCCGTGTCTTAATGCTACGGGAAGACTTGATACTTCGCTTAAGGCTGTTGAGTTATTCTGTGAAACGGATACAGGTAAGGCGGCCGAAATGGCGGGTTATCTTAAGACGCTCAATGAAAGCCGCAAGCAGATGACGGCAGAGTTTTCAAAAAAGGCCATCGATATGGTACTCAGTGAGGAAAAGCCCGATAAGGTGATCGTTTTGTATCTTCCTGATTGTCATGAAAGTCTTGCGGGCATAATAGCGGGGCGTGTAAGGGAGCATTTTGTGCGGCCGACATTTGTGCTTACAAAGACGGAACACGGGCTTAAGGGAAGCGGCAGAAGCATAGATGCATACGATATGTTTGAAGGTCTTATGGGAGTTTCCGATGAACTTACAAAATTCGGAGGTCATAAGCTGGCGGCCGGAATCTCGCTTAATGAAGACAGGCTTGAAAGTTTTCGTAAGAAGATCAACGACAACGCAAAGCTTACGGATGATGATTTTAAGGATACATTAAGGATAGATATGGAGCTTCCTTTTGCTTACGCAAATCTTTCTCTTGCACACGAGCTTGAACTTCTCGAGCCTTTCGGAACAGGCAACGAGCCTCCCGTATTTGCAAGGCTCAATGTCACGTTTTTGAACGGGCGCATCATGGGAAAGAATGCAAATGTTGCCAAATACAAAGTGTCCGACGGTGACGGAAGGGTGTATGAACTTATCTGTTTCGGAGACTTTAAAGAGCTTGAGGAATACGTATCGGGCATATACGGAGAGGAAAAGGGAAAGCTTCTGCACTCGGGTCTTTCCGTTAATGTAAAACTTGATATCTGTTATAAACTTTCGGTAAACACTTATATGGGAAATGAAAGTGCACAGCTTTTATTGAGGGCATACAGGTGATCGATAAAACACAAATCCCCCGGGTTTTCCGGGGGATTTGCTACTATGAGGGGGAGATAGTGAGTGTTACCAACTATCTTTAATAATACTTTATACACAAATTGTGTTCAAATTGTGAAAAAATATTAAAGAGTTATGGTATATTATTTTTATGAATAAAGGAAAGTATGCTGAAATAATAATCAACATATCGCATGAAAATGTTGACAGACCCTATACTTATGCGGTTCCGGACGAGCTTAAAGATAAGGTTTTTATAGGCAGTGTTGTGAATGTACCCTTCGGAAAAGGCGACACCGCAAGGAAGGGAATAATTGTAGATTTTTGTGACGAGGTCGATTTTGACGAAAGTAAGATCAAGTCGATCGCAGGCATTGAAGAAAAAGACGTATCTTTATCTGACATCAGAGTTAAACTTGCCGTATGGATGAAGCAAAATTACGGTTCTACGCTTGCAAATGCTCTTAAAACGGTGCTTCCGGTAAAAAAGAAGGTAAACCGTGCCGTAACAAAAGTGATCATCAGAAACGTTTCTGTCGAAAACGTGGATGAGGAGATAAAAAAGACCGAAAATACGAGAAAAGTTGCAAGATTAAGGCTTTTAAGAGCAGTAAGGGACGAAGAACGCATCCCCAAGCGCGCCTTAAGCGAAAAACTCCATATTTCGGATGCAACGATCAATAATCTTGTAAAAGACGGGATAATACTTTTGGAAGAGCTGAAAAAGGACAATAAAAATGCTTTTTTGACTGATCAAAAGGGTCTTTCTTTAAGCGATGAACAGAAGTTGATCGTCGATGCCGCGATAGAAGATCTTGACGAAAAAAGACATGAAACGTTCCTTATACACGGCATAACGGGTTCGGGAAAGACAGAAGTATATCTGAAGATCGTCGAAGAGACTTTAAAGCGCGGGAGGCAGGCTATTGTGCTCATTCCCGAGATAGCTCTTACGTATCAGACTGTCATGCGGTTTTACAACCGCTTCGGGGACAGGGTCATTATCATGAATTCGACTCTTTCCGCGGGCGAAAAGTATGAATGTATCGAGAAAGCGCAAAACGGGGAGGCGGATATAGTGATAGGTCCGAGGTCCGCTTTGTTTGTGCCTTTTAAAAACTTAGGCGTCATAATAATCGACGAGGAGCACGAGACGTCGTATAAGTCGGAGACCGTGCCGAAATATCATGCACGCGAGACGGCCGAAGAACTTGCGAGGATGAACAGTGCTCTTTTGGTCTTAGGTTCCGCAACGCCTTCGGTCGATGCATATTATAAAGCCGGGACCGGAGAATACAGATTATTCAATTTAACAAAAAGACTTACGGGAAATCAGCTTCCGAACGTGATCGTTACCGACTTAAGGAGCGAACTTCGAAACGGAAACAGGACGATCATCTCTAAAACCTTAAAGAGCCTTCTTGAAGACAGGCTTAATAAGGGCGAACAGTCAATGCTGTTTATAAACAGGCGGGGTCTTGCGGGCTTCGTTTCTTGCAGAGCATGCGGTTTTGTAGTAAAATGTCCGCATTGCGATGTATCGCTTTCGTTACATAAGAACGGAAAGCTTATCTGTCATTATTGCGGTTATACCATCGACAACTTTAAAACCTGTCCGGAATGCGGATCAAAATACATATCCGGTTTCAGGGCGGGCACGGAGCAGGTGGAAGAAACCGTTAAAAAGATGTTTCCAAAGGCGCGTACGATGCGCATGGATGCCGATACCACCAAGGAAAAGGACAGCTACGAAAAGATCATATCCGGATTTTTGGACGGCGAGGCGGATATACTTATCGGTACGCAGATGATAGTTAAGGGGCACGATTTTAAGAATGTAACGCTCGTGGGCGTGCTTGCGGCGGATATGTCTTTGTTTGAGGCTGATTTTAAAGCTCCCGAAAGGACATTTCAGTTACTTACCCAGGCTGCGGGCAGGGCCGGAAGGGGAGAAGTGCCCGGTGATGTGGTGATACAGACCTATAAGCCCGACAATTACGTTATCATGCATGCCGCCGCTCAGGATTACGAAGGATTTTATGAAGAAGAGATCCTGTACAGAAAGCTTATGAATTACCCTCCGGCGGGACACATGTTAAATGTACTCGTGACAGGTAAGAATGAGGCGGAAGCCGGAAAACTTTCCGAAATGATGTGTAAGGCTTTAAGAGAATATTTTGATTCGGTAGTCATAGGACCGGCACCAGGATTTTTGTCAAAGATAAATGACGTATATCGTTTTGTTTTTTACGTAAAGGACAAGGATTATCAAAAACTGGTAAAGATCAAGGATTATCTTGAGGAAGGGCTTTCAAAGATTAAAAAGAGGTCTGCGCTCGTGTTCTTTGACTTTGATCCGCAGAACATGCAATAAGGAGAGAGAAAATGGCATTAAGAAACATTAGAGTCATCGGTGATGAGGTACTTAACAAAAGATGTAAGGAAGTAACGGTCATCACACCCCGTACAAAGACTTTGATAGACGATATGTTTGAGACCATGTACGACGCCGGCGGCGTGGGACTTGCCGCATGCCAGGTGGGTGTACTTAAAAGGATCGTTGTTATCGACACAACGGGCGAGGATCCCGTGGTTCTTATAAATCCCGAGATCGTTGCGACAGACGGAGAACAGGAAGGCTATGAAGGCTGTCTTTCCATCCCCGAAAAATCGGGCTGGGTAAAGCGCCCCAACTACGTTAAGTGCAGAGCTTACGATGAAGAACTCAAGCCTTTTGAGATTGAAGGCGAAGGCCTTCTTGCAAGAGCGATCGCACATGAACTTGAGCATCTTGACGGTCATCTTTATGTGGAGCACGTCGAAGGCGGGGTGGAAGGTCTTGTAAATAACAGTGAGCTTGTTGAGAAGGAAGAAGAATGAAAATAGTTTTTATGGGTACACCCGATTTCGCAGCCACCATACTCAAGGCGGTCGATGAAGCGGGATATGAAATACTTGCCGTATATACACAGCCGGACAGACCCAAAGGAAGATCGGGCAAACCCGTCCAAAGTCCTGTAAAAGAATATGCCGTTTCAAAAGGTTATAAGGTTTTTCAGCCCGAAAAGATAAGAAAACCCGAAGAGGTTGAGATCCTAAAGACATTTGATGCGGATGTGTTCGTGGTTGCGGCTTTCGGACAGATCCTTTCACAGGAGATACTTGATATACCCAAGATATGCCCGATCAATGCCCACGGCTCGTTGCTTCCGCATTTAAGAGGCGCTTCGCCCATACAAAGAGCGATAGCGATGGGCGAATCGGAAACCGGTGTCACCATCCAGCGTATGGATGCGGGTATAGATACCGGCGATATAATCGATGCTGTAACCGTTCCGATCGAAGATACGGACGATGAGACATCTATGTACGAAAAACTTGCGATCGAGGGAGCGAAGCTCACGGTAAAAGTACTCAAGTCGCTTTCCGACAACACCGCGACTTATAAAAAGCAGGATGAAAGCCTTGCAAGTTATGCACCGATGCTTAAAAAGGAAGAGGGACTTCTTGATCTTAAGTTATCGGCCAAAGAACTTGACGCAAGAGTAAGAGGCTTTAAGGAATGGCCCACAGTGTATACTTACATTGACGGAAAACTGCTTAAAGTATATAAGACACGTCCCGTGGACGAGATACAGGCCGATAACGAAAAAAGTCTTGAAGCGGGTGCTTTTTTCGTCACCAAAAAGAATATATACATTAAAACCGCCAAAGGATATCTGGAACTTTTGGAAGTTCAGCCGGAGGGTAAAAAACGCATGCCGGCAATTGATTTTGCGCGCGGAGCACATATAGTAACGGGTACAAAGATAAACTCATGAGTGAAAACATCAGAGAGATCGTATTTGACTGTCTTCTTAAAGTAGACGAAGAGGGGCATAAAAGCCATCTCGTCATAAGGGAAGTACTAGACAAATACGATTATCTTGATAATACGGACAAAAATTTCATAAAAAGGCTTTTTGAAGGCACCATACAGAAAAGGATAACGCTTGATCACGTGATCGACCGCTATTCTTCAAGACCTGTCGAAAAATGCAAGAGTGCCGTAAAAGAGATCTTAAGAATGGGAGCGTACCAGATCCTTTATATGGACAGGGTTCCGGATTCCGCAGCGTGCGATGAAGCAGTAAAGTTATGTATCAAAAGGTCAAGAAAAGAGTTTTCGGGCTTTGTAAACGCAGTATTAAGAAACATTTCGCGCGAAAAAGAAAATGCCCTTTGCTTTGACGATATCGCCGATAATACTATAAGACTGTCGGTTAAGTATTCCCTTCCCGAATGGCTTGTAAAGATGCTTACAAAAGAGCAGAAAAACGGTGAAGAACTTATAGCTTCGCTTGAGAAAGAAAGGCCCACGACGGTCAGGATAACTTCTGACCCCGAGAGTGTCCTTAATGCATGGGAAAAGGAAGGTCTTTCTTTTGTAAAAAGGCCGGAGATCGAAAACGTCTATGAAATTTCGGAATTTCACGGAATGGAAAGCGTTCCGGGATTTTTGGAAGGAAAGATCTATGTTCAGGATATAAGTTCCATGATCTGTGTAAAAAAGGCATACGAGGGATGCACGGAAGCCCGAAATGTACTTGATATCTGCGCGGCACCGGGCGGAAAGAGTATGTATATGGCACAGCTTCTTAACGGAAACGGCCATATCACAAGCTGTGATATAAGCGATGAAAAGGTCGACCTCATAAGGAAAAACGCCGCGAGGCTTAATTATACAAACATCGGATTCGTAAAGAACGATGCAACGATATATAACGATGCGTTTAAGGATTCATTTGATATAGTGATCGCGGACGTACCCTGTTCGGGACTCGGAGTCATATCAAGGAAGAGTGATATCAAATATCGCATGAGCAACGAGCTTATGGCTGATATAGTTGCCCTTCAGAAAGCGATCGTTGACAATGTAAAGATCTACGTTAAAAAGGGCGGAGTTCTTTTATATTCGACATGTACCATTCATAAGGCGGAAAACGAACGTATCGTAAAATATATCACAAGGGATGAGACATTTGTACTCGAGGAAGATAAGCAGTTTCTTCCGAATGTCGATAATACCGACGGCTTTTATTATGCAAGGTTAAGACGCGTAAAATGAAAAAGGACATAAAATCATTAACACTCAACGAACTGAAAAACGAGGTAAGAGCATTGGGTCTTCCTGCTTTCAGAGCGGGGCAGATCTATGCCTGGATGCATAAAAAGCTTGTGGTCTCTTTTGATGAGATGACCGACCTGTCCGTTTCATTACGCGAAACTTTAAAGGATGATTACGATCTTGTATCGCTAAAGACCGAGATCGTGCAGACATCCGGATACGACGGCACCAAAAAATATCTTTTCAAACTGTCCGACGGAAATTTCGTTGAGAGCGTTTTTATGCGGTATCACCACGGAAACAGCGTGTGCATATCGTCCCAGGTCGGCTGCAGGATGGGATGCAAGTTCTGCGCATCGACATTGGACGGGCTTACCAGAAATTTAACCCCTTCCGAGATGCTCGACCAGATTTATAAGATCACAAAAGAAACCGGGGAACGCGTTTCAAATGTTGTGGTCATGGGAACGGGCGAACCGCTTGACAATTACGATAATCTTATCAGGTTCATAGAACTGTTAAGCGACGAAAACGGCTTAAACATCAGTAAAAGAAACATTACGGTTTCATCCTGCGGAATAGCAGAGAACATAAAAAGACTTGCCGACGAAGATCTTCCGATCACATTTGCGCTTTCTCTTCATTCAGTGACCGACGAAAAGCGAAAAGAACTTATGCCCATAGCCAATAAGTACACGATTGCACAGCTTATGGATGCCTGCAGATACTATTTTGACAAGACGGGAAGACGGGTAACTTTTGAGTATGCACTGGTAAGAGATGTGAACGATACGGATGAGGACGCGAAGGGACTTATAAAGCTTGCGTCAGAAGTCGGAGCCCATGTGAACCTTATACCCGTAAACCCCATTAAGGAGCGAAACTACAGGGAAACAGAGCATGCGGCGGTGCTTGAGTTCAAAAATAAACTTGAAAAAAGCCGAATTAATGTTACTATTAGAAGGGAAATGGGCCGTGATATCGACGGCGCTTGCGGGCAGTTGCGCAAGAAAAAAACAGACGAGAATAAGTGAAAGGAGCCGGGGTGCTTAAGACATTTTCCATTACGGATATAGGCAAAAAACGAACAATGAACCAGGACTTTGTCTTCTCCTCGGAAAATCCTGTGGGAGGGCTTCCGAACCTCTTTATCGTGGCTGACGGAATGGGCGGTCACAACGGCGGAGGGTATGCATCCAATTATGCTGTCGAAGTAATGCTTAAGACCATTGAGCGGTCAAAGGAAAAACTTCCGAGACACATTATTGAGGAAGCGATCAAAGAAGCCAACAGAGCGGTTCGCAAAAAGGCTTCCGAAGAGCCCGGATTAACGGGTATGGGTACCACACTTGTGGTATCGACCGTTTCAAATGATTGTCTTACGGTTGCCAATGTCGGCGACTCAAGACTTTACGTCATCGGTGAAGATATAAGACAGATAACAACGGACCATTCTTATGTCGAGGAGCTTGTAAGGGTTGGCGGCCTTGACAGGGAGAGTGCAAGAACTCATCCCAAGAAGAATATCATCACAAGAGCTATCGGTGCCGACATCGACGTTATACCGGATTTCTTTACGGTAAAGTTAAGGCAGGGGGAGACGGTACTCATGTGTTCCGACGGACTCACCAATATGCTGGATGACGAAGAGATCAGGATGATCCTTTCGGGCCAGCGAGATCTGGTGGAAAAGGCCGAAGAACTTATCAAAGCGGCCAATAACAACGGCGGGAAAGATAACATCGCGGTAATTCTTATAGAGCCCTTTGGGGAAGAGTAAGACACGAGTGGAGATTTAAATGATTAAGATCGGAATGATGATAGGCGAAAGGTACGAGATCCTGGAAAAGATCGGGACCGGCGGAATGTCTGACGTCTATAAGGCTAAATGTCATAAATTGAACAGAATGGTTGCCGTTAAGGTGCTTAAGCAGGAATTTTCGGAGAACGCTAATTTTGTGTCCAAATTCCGTACCGAAGCACAGGCGGCAGCAGGACTCATGCATCCAAATATCGTAAATGTCTATGATGTAGGTGACGAAAACGGCATTTACTATATCGTAATGGAGCTTGTGGAGGGAATCACCCTCAAGAAATATATCGAGAAAAAGGCAAGACTTTCGGTTAAAGAAGCCGTTACGATCGCCATTCAGATATGCCTTGGCATAGAAGCGGCTCACAATAATCACATCATTCACAGGGATATCAAGCCCCAGAATGTGATAATCTCAAAAGAAGGCAAAGTCAAGGTTACCGATTTCGGTATAGCCAAGGCCGCAACCTCCAATACCATTACAAGTAATGTAATGGGTTCTGTTCATTATACTTCTCCGGAGCAGGCCAGAGGCGGTTTTTCGGATGAAAAGAGTGATATCTATTCTTTGGGTATTACTTTGTTTGAAATGCTTACGGGACGGGTTCCCTTTAACGGTGATACGACAGTCGCCATTGCCATAAAGCAGATCCAGGAAGAGATGCCCTCGCCCAGAGAGTATGTACCCGAGATACCGATAAGCGTTGAACAGATAGTTCTTAAATGTACACAGAAGTCACCCGACAGAAGATATCAGTCAATGGGTGAGCTTATAAACGATCTTCGTCGTTCTTTTACCAATCCCGATGATGATTTTGTAAAGATAGTGTCCGATGATGATTTTTCCCAGACACGTACAATGACGCCCGAAGAAATGGAGGCGTTAAAGCGGAGCACCAAGCCTCAGATGGAGGAGATAACAGGCGAACTTCCCAAGGCCGTGCAGCAGGAAGAAGATGAAGACGACGATGAATACGATCCGAGGATGAACCGTATAATGACGATACTTGCAATAGTTGTGGGTATCATCATCTGTGTGGTCGCAATTCTTTTAATCGGAAAAACGATAGGCATATTCAGATTAAGCCGTGACAATACATCCGCGTCCGACAGCGGTTCAACCTCGATCGAGACAAGCATTGAACAGGTTGTAATGCCCAATGTCGTTGATATGGAGTATTTAAAGGCTGTCGACGTCCTTAAAAAGGAAGGACTTCTTGCCAAGGCCAAATACGAAGAATCGTCTACAGTTGCGGAAGGAATTGTTATTTCGTCGTCGATCCATGACGGTCTTAAGGTTGATGTCGGAACGCAGGTCGAGCTTACCGTAAGTGCGGGCGCCATTACCGAAGTGGTACCCGATGTTGTGGGTAAGACATTAAGTGCCGCCAATAAGGACATAATGGATAAAAACTTCAAGGTGGATATCGTGGAAGAATACAACGATAATGTGCTTGAAGGACATGTGATCTCACAAAATCCCGAAGGTAGCGGAAAGGCACCCGTAGGTTCCACGATAACGATCACTGTGAGCCTGGGAAGCAAGACGGAAGTGTTTGAGATGCCCAGCGTACTCGGTATGCTTACGGATGATGCTGTCGTAACCCTTACGGAAGCAGGTCTTGTGGTCGACTCGGACAGCGTTACACAGGTATATAACGATGTTTACGGCGAAGGCTACGTATGTTATCAGAGCATTGCTTACGGTACGGATGTTACAAAGGGTACAAGAGTCGATATTCAGGTAAGTAAGGGTAAAGAACCCGAGGTTGAGGAAAAATACAGCTTCAAGGGCAATATCCTTGCGCCCACGACGACCGAAGATAAAGATTACAAGAGCGGTGATGAAGTCAAGATCACGATCACAAAGGATGACGGTACGGTTCTTTTTGAGACCACTACGACTTCGTTCCCCGTACCTGTCAATATGACAAGCATTACAGGTTCTTCGAAGGGTAAGATCACGTTGACATATAAGGTTACCCTTGAAGGTACGACTGTCGATAACGGCGACGGAACGGTAACGACTACTCCGGGCACGACCGAGGAACGTCAGATCACCCGTGAAGTTGAGTTTGCCAAGGAAGAAGAGTAGCGGGGGTTCATGCAGGGTAAGATAGTTAAAGGCATTGCCGGTTTTTACTATGTAAATATTGAAGGAAAGGGCATCTTTGAGTGTTCAGCCAAAGGTGCCTTTCGTAATGATAAGATCAAACCTCTTGTGGGCGATGATGTTACGATGGAAGTTATCGATGAGACCGGTAAAACGGGTAACATCATAAAGATACTTCCAAGGAAGAGCGAGATGATAAGACCCGCATGCGCCAATGTTGACGGTGCACTTATCATATTCAGTGTAAAGACTCCCGATCCGAATTTTAATCTTCTGGACAGATTTCTGATCTACATGGAGAGTCTCAATATCCCGTGCGATATATGTTTCAACAAAGACGATCTTGCCGACGGCGGAGAGCTTGATAAAATAGCATCTGACTATTCGGGTTCGGGCTGTAAGGTAATGTTTGTAAGTGCAAAGAAAAAGCAGGGCATAGATGAGCTTATAAAGTATCTGGACAAAAAGACCACGGTGGTTGCCGGGCCCAGCGGCGTGGGCAAATCTTCTTTGATAAATCTTCTTTGCAACAAAGACATAATGGAAACGGGCTCAATAAGTGCAAAGACAGAGCGCGGACGCCATACCACCCGTCACACCGAACTTCTGTATATACATGAAAACACATACATAATGGATACTCCGGGCTTTACATCACTTGATGTTTTCGGAGCCGACACCGATACGCTTATGTATTACTATAAGGAGTTTGAACCGTACAGGGAAAAATGCCGGTTTAATACCTGCGTGCACATAAACGAACCGGGTTGTGCGGTCAAAGAAGCCGTTTCGGAGGGCAGGATATCGAAGTTAAGATATGAGAATTATTCGATGCTTTATAACGAGCTTAAGAATGTAAAAAAGTGGTAAGCGGTCATTTAATGAGTAAAGCGATAAGCAATAAGATAAAGATATATAACTTAATACTGATACTGTGGATCTTCTTATATCACAGTGATGCAAAATATCATTTAAGACTTAATTATCTCACCGATATCCTGGGCCCGTGCGGCTTGTCTTTTTTCTTTATGATCTCCGGATATTTTATGTTCAAAGGGATGAATAAAGATAACGCAATAAAAAGAAGCTTAAAGCGTATAAAAACACTTTTTGTGCCGTATACGTTCTGGAATCTGGTGTTTTTTTTGTTTTTTGCGGTAAATGACATATCATTCAGGCAGATCGGTCTTAAAACATTTTTATTCAGGTTTTTCTTTCAGCCGTTTAACGATGTTTTGTGGTATCTGTTTACATTGCTCATTTTTTCGCTCATTGCGTTTATATTGTATCCTGTCTTAAAAAACAGGTTATCGGCAATTGTATTTATGTTATTGCTTATCGTTGCGGTGATCCTTGTTACAATGGTCTTCGGGGAGAAGACCGTAGACTCGATGAAGCTGGGCTGGTGGCTTGTAAAGATACTCCCTTACATACCGATGTATTGTTTTGGCGGAGTGATCGCTTTTCATCTTGACGGATTCATGAGCGTCAATGTTAAAAATATACCTTTGTTTCTGATCGCCTCGCCGGTTCTTGTGCTGTTAAAGTATAAATTCGATCACATAGTCATATTGGGCTGGGCGCTTTTGTTCCTTTCGCCGATAATTTTCTGGCTGGCGCTTCCGGATAAAATGTTTGAAAAGGGTGAAAAGATGATCGGAATGCTGTGTGAGCCGTCGTTTTTCATTTATGAAGTGCAACTTATGGCTTTCTGGATATGGCAGAATTTGCTGTACGGCCGCATACATGGTGCAAAAGCATATGAGACGACAGCCTGTATCTTTGCGCTTATCTCGATCTATCTTGTTTTTTACCTTTCAAAGCTTTTGCTGCCGCATCTTCTTGCGATAGCTACAGGTTTCAGGAGCGGAAAAGATTTTACAAGGGGAAAAGAACGTTAATAATATGATAGCAGGTATGGTATTATAATAATAAAGAAGTTTTATGACTTAAAATTTATTTGGAGTGTCTTTATGTCTCATAGTTTCAAAGAAGAAGAGAAATTAGCCATCGATGCGGAGATCGAGCGACTGCTGCTGAGATGGTCGGAGTACGAAGGGGAGATCAAAGAATTCGCGAAGATGAATTCATCTCTTCTAAGGCCTATATGCAGGCTTCTTTCGGTAGCGAGGATCGAGGTTGCCTTAAATGCACCAAGTTCCAGTCTGGCGCCTGATGGCATCGACAATATGGAAATCTTAAACGATTCCGGTAAGATCCCGGGAAACAAACCCCTTATCTATAATAAAACCACTTACGAAGGCGGTTCCTGTGTCATCAGGTTCTATCCTTATGCCGGCACGGAATTTGATAATTATACGGTAAGTAAGCTTGAATTCATGGCCACAATGGTATTTATGTTCGGCGGAAGAGTCCGTACGCGGGGGCTTCTTAAAAAGGCATTAAGTTCCGATCAGCTTACCGGGCTTCCGAATCTCAACAGTTTTCTTGCATTTATGGGTATGCTCATACAAAGGGGCAGAGCCAATTTCTACAACGCATATTATTTAAACGTCAGAAACTTTAAGTATATAAACAAACTGTCGGATCAGCGTACCGGTGATGAGTGTATGGCCGAATATGCCAGAAAATTATCCGCGATCGTGGACAGGGACGAAATAGTTTCAAGACTCGGCGGCGATAATTTTGTGGCACTTATCAAGCGTGATGAAAATGATGCCTTTCTGGATGCCATCAAAGCGATCCCCGTAGATGTGATGACGAAATCGGGTCCGAGGACGGTTGTGCTCGGAGCTACCGTCGGGGTATATGAAATTCCTTCGGATATCAGAAATCCGGAAGACATAATGATGCCGATAACGGTCGCTCATACGATCGCAAGGCAGGTCCTTCACAAGGAGTGTGTTTATTATTCCGAAAGTCTTGCAAGTCAGTTTTTGATAAGTCAGCGTGTGCTCGTGAACTTTAAGGATGCGATCAAGAAGCACGAATTTGAAACATATCTGCAGCCTAAGATAGATCTTTCGACCGGAGAAGTATGCGGTGCGGAGGCTCTTGCCAGATGGAATCATCATGGAGAGATCATCGGGCCGAACGATTTTATCCCTCCTCTTGAAAGAGACGGAAGCATATGCGAGCTTGACTTTGAGATATTGAGACAATCCTGTGAGATAATCGAGGGCTGGAAGAGTAAAGGCATCGATCCGATCACTATATCGGTCAATCTTTCAAGATGGCATCTCGAAGAGCCGGATACAGCGGAAAAGATCCTTAAAACGGTTAAAAAATATGATTTTGATCCCAAATATCTTGAATTTGAGATCACGGAATCGGTCGATTCAAGAGAATACGAGGCTTTAACTTCGCTTCTTGCAAAGTTAAGGGAGAGCGGATTTATAACATCGATAGATGATTTCGGTACGGGTTATTCGTCCATCACGATGCTTAAGGATTTTGAACTTGACGTTCTTAAGCTCGATCGTTCTTTTATCGCCAAGATCGGTGATAAAACGGAAGGATTGAAGGACAGGGTTCTTGTTTCGAATGTAGTGAACCTGGCCAAGCAGCTTGATATGCAGGTACTTGCCGAGGGTGTTGAGACAGAGGCTCAGATGAAGTATCTTAAGAAGATCGGCTGTGATATGATCCAGGGCTTTTTATATTCAAAACCGATACCCGTTAACGAATTTACAAAACAGTATATGAAAAAGGATTAAGGAGTTCCCCTTTCGGGGAGCTCTTTTTCTTTTACCTGAAGGCAATTCTTTAAAGGATTGCTTGTTTTTAAATTGGAAAAATGATAGGATGTATTAGTTAAAAAACTATAAAGGCAGGAGTAAATATGACACAGTCAAGAACACATAATCTGAATGAATTGAGAATAGAGGATGTAGGCAAACGTGTGACGCTTGTGGGCTGGTATGAGAATATCCGTCGCGTGAGCAAAAACCTGGGCTTTGTTATCTTACGTGACTTTTACGGAACCACACAGATAGTTCCCGAGACCGAAGAGATGATGGAAAAGTTCTTAAGCGTTAACTGTGAGTCCACACTTTTGGTGGAAGGTGTTGTAAGAGAACGTTCCAATAAGAATAATAAGATAGCTACCGGAGATATCGAGGTAGTACCCGAAAGAGTCGAAGTTCTCGGTAAATGTATATACAATGAACTTCCTTTTGAGATAAACCGGTCAAAGGAAGCCGATGAAAACACAAGACTTAAGTACAGATTTTTGGATCTTCGAAATCCGGAAGTCAAGAAAAAGATCGTAATGCGTTCAAAGATCGTTGCAGATCTTCGATTAAGCATGGCCGAGCATGATTTCCTTGAGATCACGACCCCAATACTTACAGCATCGAGCCCCGAAGGAGCAAGAGATTATCTTGTACCGTCAAGAAATCATCCCGGGAAGTTCTACGCACTTCCCCAGGCTCCGCAGCAGTTCAAACAGTTACTCATGACTTCGGGCTTTGACAGATATTTCCAGATCGCACCCTGTTTCAGAGATGAGGATGCGCGTGCGGACAGATCTCCCGGTGAATTCTATCAGCTTGATATGGAAATGGCATTTGCAAGTCAGGAAGACGTTTTTGCGGTGATCGAGGATGTACTTCCTCCGATATTCGAGAAGTACGGCACTTACAATGTGGCATCAAAGGCTCCGTTCACAAGGATCGCTTATAACGAGGCAATGGAGAAGTACGGCTCCGATAAGCCCGATCTTAGGATCAAGCTTCATGTCGACGATGTTACGGATCTTTTGGGCGACTGCGGTTTTGAAGCTTTTGCCGGAAACGTTGTAAAGGCTGTTAAGATAAGTGAGTTTACCAAGACACGTAAAGAGATAGATGCTCTTTGCGATAAGGTATTCGTGGCAACAGCCAATAAGACATTCTGGTTCAAACTTGATGAAAACGGCGAAATAGTGGGTGGTATAGCCAAGTTCTTACAGGAAAAGAAAGATGCGATAGTTTCCGCACTTTCGCTTAAGCCAGGTGATTTTGTGGCAGTATGTGCAGGCAAAAAGCTCGTTGCACAGAAGACTGCCGGCACGATAATAAAGACATTCGGTGCGGCAAACGATGCTTCGATAGACCGCGAAAGATATGAGTTCTGCTGGATAGTTGATTTCCCTATGTACGAGATCGGTGAGGAGAGCGGAGAGATAGAATTCTGCCATAATCCTTTCTCGATGCCTCAGGGAGGAATGGATGCTCTTTTGAACCAAGATCCGCTTACGATCAACGCATATCAGTATGACCTTGTATGTAACGGTATTGAACTTTCTTCGGGCGCCGTTCGTAATCACGATCCCGAGATCATGGTCAAGGCTTTTGAGATAGTGGGTCTGGGTGAAGAGGATGTCAAGGCCAAGTTCCCCGCAATGTACAATGCATTTTGCTATGGAGCTCCGCCGCATGCGGGAATCGCTCCCGGTGTTGACCGAATGATAATGCTTCTTACCGGTGACGAGACGATCCGCGAGATCATTCCGTTCCCTATGAACAAGAATGCGCAGGATCTTCTTATGAATGCGCCTTCTACGGTAGAACAAAAGCAGCTTGACGATGTACATATCCAAATAGTGATGCCTAAGGAAGACTGACAGATGAAAAAAGCGCTTGTATATGTAAGAGCGGTACTTATCGCTTTTCTTATATGGCTGTTTATGTGTGCGGATATGGGACGGATCTATCCCAACATTTACGCACAACCCGAAAGCGGGACAGTAATAAGGATAATAACAGTGCTCCAGAGATTCGGAGCACTGTTTTCCGAGTTTTCGCTTTTAAAAGAAGTCTTTTTTGTCATACTGACCGTTTTATGTATATATATAGCAAAGAAGCAGGTAAAAATACCTGCGATCTTTATAATACTCGATATTATTCTTGTTTTGTTTTACCTCTTTTCGGAAAGCTTCAGAGATACGGACTCGAATGCATATATATTCGGCGATGTTTTTATGTTCATCGTTTCCGTTTTAAGAGGTATGGGTCTGTTCTTTGGGCTTAAGACCGTTTTCTTTTACATTTTGTCTTTTTTGGATAAAGGGCAGGCAAAAGAAAATGAGAATTTCAAGGGTTCGTATTTAAAAGTTCTTTTAATCATCTTTTTTTTGTGGTTTCCGTGCCTTATAGCCCTGTATCCGGGCGGTTATCCTTTTGACGTACAGATTCAGTTAAGGCAGTTTTTCGGCTACGAAGTCCTTTCGGATGCGCATCCGCCTTTCAATGCATTTTTTGTAGGGAGTTTTGTACGGATCGGAAATCTGATCGGAAACAACACTTTCGGATTCTTCCTTGCAACTTTCACGCATTTTCTGTTTATGCTGTTTACCTTATCGTATGCAACATGGTTTGTCGTAAAAAGGATTAAGTCTGCTGTGTTCTTTTGGGCAGCGGTTCTTTTTGTGGGTACAACATCAATGTTTGTTGTATATTCATCGTCTTTGGGAAAAGATGCCCCTTATTCCTGCGGGCTTCTTATGATGGCCGTGTTCTTTGTAAAGATACTTGAAAAGCTGAAAGATAAAGTCAAACTTAAAGGCATGGTCAGCGATGCGGTCTTTTTTTCCGTATTTTCACTGATAACTTCGCTTACAAGACATAACGGTATATACATTACGATCATAATGCTTGCCGGTATGCTGTTTGTATTTATTAAAAATTCCGATTCAAAGGGATGTGCATTTTCCGTAACGGGTATCGCCTGCGTGGGTGCGGTTTTATTCCTTTTGATAAATTATGTTGTATATCCGCTTGCGGGTGTTGAGAGGACATCCGGGGCATTGATATATACAAACATGCTTCAGCATGTGGCAAGGATCAATGACTTATATCCCGACGAGATAACCGATGCTGATATCGCAGTTATCAATAAAGTCGCCGATTACTCTAAGTTTTCGGACAGATACGATCCGATCACAAGCGACGGGATCAAGTCTGTTACCGATCTTGATGCCGATGATGCGGCCGTAAAAGAGTTTAAAAAGCTTTGGTTTTCCAAAGTAAAAGAACATCCGATGGTTTTGATCGATTCCGCATACAATATGACCTACGGATTCTTTGCACCCGTTTCGGAAAATGTGGTAAATGATTTTTCAAACTGGTATTACGAAAGTGATTGGCCGGAATTTGATTTTAAGATACCTTTCGTGTTCAGTGCCGTAAGAAATCTATATTCATCGGTCTTATACGTATTTGTATCGCTTCCGGTCGAAAGATTTATCCATAATCCCGGATTATATTCATGGATATTGCTGTTTGCGCTTACTTACATCATATATAAAAAGAAATTTGCCTATGTCTGTGCTTTTATACCCGGCATAATGACTTTTTTGGTGTATGCCATAACCCCGTCCTATTACGGACACCCGAGATATTGCTTCCCGCTTGTGTATGCGGCGATAATGTATATCGGTCTGTGTATATGTTTCGGAAGGGGAAACGATAATACAAAGACGGAGACAGATTAAAGCTTATGTCCTTTTCCGGAGTATCCTTTTTATTTGCATATCTGCCTGTTCTTTTGCTGTGCTATTATGTGATCCCGCTTCTTTTCGGCAAAAGAAAGATAACGGCGGAGAACGCAGTGCTTCTTATCGGAAGCATTGTTTTTTATGCATGGGGACAGGGACTTGTGGTCCTTGTTCTTATCGGATACTGGCTGTTCAATCATTTTATCGCGCTTAAGCTTGATAAAGACAGTCGTTTAAAGAAGCCGCTTCTTTTCATTGCGGTATCGATCGATCTTTTGGGACTGTTTATATATAAATATTTGAATTTTGCGCTGGATCTGATAAACAGGATATCCGGTTTAAACATTCAGGCTCTTGTTCCCGTTCTTCCCGTGGGCATTTCTTTTTTCACCTTTCTTTCGCTTTCTTATATTCTGGATGTATATAACGGAAAGGTTTCCGCGTCAAAGGATCCTTTAAAAACAGGACTTTATATCACCATGTTTCCAACGATCCTTTCGGGACCGATAAATCGATATGAGAATGTCGAAAAGGTTTTTGACGAAAGAAAAGTGTCGGGTGAAGATCTTTATAACGCAGTAAGAAAGTTTCTGTTCGGCCTTATCAAAAAAGTTCTTATCGCTGATACATTAAGTATCGTTGCAGACAGGATCTTTGAACATGTAAATGCGGGTTATGATACTGCGGTTTCGCTTGCATGGCTGGGTGCGATAATATATACGCTTAGGATCTATTATGATTTCTCGGGCTATTCGGATATGGCTGTAGGACTTGGAAGAATGTTTGGTTTTGAAATACCCGAAAACTTCAATTATCCGTATATTTCCTCATCGGTCAAAGAGTTCTGGCGAAGATGGCACATATCGTTAAGTTCATGGTTTAAGGATTATGTTTATATACCGCTTGGCGGAAGCAGAAGAGGAAATCTAAGAACATATATCAATCTTTTTATAGTCTGGATTCTTACCGGGATCTGGCATGGCGCCGGTCTTACTTTTATAGTCTGGGGGCTTATGTATTTTTTGGTACTCTCTTTTGAGCGTCTTACAGGCTGCGGGGTAAAGTGGAAGCTTCCGAAGGCTTTGGGTATTTTGTATACGATGATCGTGGTAACTGTAGGATGGGTTATTTTTAAGTCGCCGACGCTTACCTATGCATACAGCTTTTTAAGAAGGATGATCGGACTTAACGTTTCGGGCCTTTGGGATTCCTATACAACGCATTATATTTTGAACAATGTTCTTTTGCTCGTAATATCGATAATATTCGCGACACCGGTCATGAAAAAACTTGATAAGTGCAAATGGCTTACGGACATAATACTTTCGATCCTGTTTGTGATCTCAATAGTGTATACGGTTAAAAGCGGGTACAGCCCGTTCATATATTTCAGTTTTTAAGGTGAATATGAAGAAACTTAGTGTTTTCTTTCTGGCGGTCATCGTTCTTTTTACGGGGATAAATTTAGCCGACGGGGAGACGGAGAATCTTAACTTAATAAGGGATGATGCCGTTAACGCATGGGGCTTCATACAGAGGGTGCTTTTAAAGAGCGAAGCATACGGAAACGCTTCCTATATGGACGTATATCGTCTTGATAACGGGGTTTCCGTAGCGAAAGATGTCAATGAAAATCTTAACGGCTTATATGAAGGAGTACCTTCCGGAAAAGCTTTGGCCGATGAGATCGGGGCCGGGTTTTTGTTTGTTGCGGCACCCGAAAAGCAGAGAGAAGAGGATATTCCCGCCGGAATAGTGGATTTTTCCGCATCAAAATATGATGCCGCCATTTCATATCTTTCGGACTTAAATGTGTCATTTATCGATATGAAGTCGGTTTTTGAAAGCATGCCCGATGACTGGTATTCGTATTTTTACAAAAGCGACCATCACTGGAACAACGAAGGGGCTTTTATATGTGCCGGGGAGATCTCAAAATATATCAAAGATTGTGGGTTTAATGTATGCAGGGATTTATCGCCGGATGATTTTACGGTTCAAAGATATGATAAGACCCATCTCGGAAGTGCGGGAAGATTTTCGGGAATATACTACGGCGGTGTTGACGATGTTTCCCTGTATCTTCCTTCCTTTGAGACCGAATTTGAAGTAAGGTATCCTTCGTCGGATACGGTTTATGAGGGTGACTTCGAAAAAAGCATGGTGCGATATGAGTTCCTGGACGGATACAGTTTTTCAAGATACGGGCATTATGCATATCTTGGTGAAGACTGTGATCGTGTTGAGATAAAAAACAGGCTTTTTACCGACGGTGCAAGGGTTGTAATGGTAAAGGATTCATATGCCGTCCCTGTTGCCGGCTTTCTTTCTTTGAACGTGAGCGAACTTGATATGATCGATCTAAGGTATATTGATGATTCTTCCGCAAAAAGTTATATTAAAGAGAAGGATCCGGACATCATAATATATCTTTTTGAGCCGGC
>JAEEGL010843641.1_pt1 | contig 34580 bp, 14 predicted proteins | sample 9134231 | NCBI WGS metagenome assembly JAEEGL01 (sample SAMN16246548, study PRJNA631951) | gut metagenome | biome: gut microbiome; feature: rumen; material: fiber-attached | host: Bos | place: Iran: Karaj | collected 2018-10
ATAAACTAATTTCATTTGTGCCATATTCTATTCACCATCCCCTGAATAATCTACAAATTGCATTGCAGCTCAAAGCTCATCATGTTCCCCCTGAGCTTCTTCTACAGCAACACTTAGTTTTTCATCTACTTCTCCAAGAGTAGCATACTCTTGAATTTGATCTTGTGTTACATATCCCGCTAACTGTTGAATAGTAGCATAATTTGCTATTTGATCTTGAGTAACATAATTAGCTAATTCTTGTTCAATTAATGCAAGAACTTCATCTTCATCAAGTCCGCACTCACATTTAATATCACCAATTTTTTCTGCAACTTCACGAACTGCGGCAGCTACATCCGCAACATTTTCCGCAATATTATCTGTTCTATTAATTGCATCATCAACAGCATCACGAAGTTCTTGTATAGCTTCTTCATTAGCTTGCTCTTTCTCTTGGATCTCATGAGCTAAAGTCGTAAAATCTTCAATTGTCTCAAGAGCTTCTGTAGCTATACCTAAAGCATTTTCAGAAATTTGTTTTGCTTCTTCTGAAAGATCTTTTGCTTCATTAGCAGTTTGACGAATATCTTCAAATGCAAGTTGCATATCTGCAAATTCATCACGTTGTGCTTGCATTTCATCTTTAACTTGATCTTCTAATGTAGCTAAACTAATTACTGCTTTTTGAAATTCAGTAAAATCATCGGTTTCTTCAAAATCAGAACCATCATTAGGATCAATAAGAACATGAATTGTAAAGTTTACAGAAGTTGAAATACTAACTTCATCTACAATTTGAATACAAGCTAGTACATTACCTTCATATAGCATTGACTTAGGATATTTAATCTCTCAAGTGGGAGGAAAATCTTCATCGTCTTCGTTTGTTATCTCTGTAAAAACATTATATCCTTTAATATTTTTTTCTTGATGATACCAAGAGAGATAAACTTTTGTATTAGGAGTAAAACGTGCGGCAGCCTCTTGCGTAAAAATAATACGAAGAGCACGTCCCGCAGCTTCTCCTGCGCCAACTACTACAGGGTCTGTAATATCCTGGCTTAACGTTTTCATATTAATAACTGTTGCTTTTAATTCATTAGCCACTCTGATATCCTCCCCTCTATAGTTCATTAGTTAGTGACGGTTTTTCATAGTAATTGACTCGTGGGAGTTCTCTAATTTCTTCCATTAAATGATCTATAAAAGTATCTCCACCCGCGGTCTTATAGTATAAATAGCGTCTCTCTATTGATTGTAAAGTTAAGTCATCTATTTTCTTAAATTCATAACAGAATTTATTATGAGCATCAAGTAAATAACTTCTTGAGTTTTCTTGGAGACGCTCTTGTACAAGTACTAAAGATCGATCTATTTGTTCTTGATGTTCATGCGTTTGTTTATTCTGTTCTTTAAGTTCTTCTACTTTATTAGATAATACGTCAATATGTCCATCTACTTTTGCAGTTAAATCTTCAATATGTTCATCTACTCTAGTAGTTAAATCTTCAATATGATTATCTAAAGTAGCAGTTAAGCTATCAATTTTTTTATCAAGATTATCTCAACGTTCTTGACGTTTATATTTTTCTCCTACATGAACATCAATTTTTTCTAATCAATATTCTACAAGAGATCAAACAGCTTTTCCTGCGGCTAACATTCCTACAATCAATAATAACAATTCTGATAGAGGGTAGGATGATAATAAATTATTTAATTCACTCACATCCTACTCCTTTCTGTCATTTATAGATATAGATTATTTAATTAGTGTTATATGATTTTGCCCTTATTAAGAAGGCGGAGTATAAATAACATTTGTTACCACTGTTTGTACAATACTTAAAGTAGTATCTGAAACAGAATTGTTAATTTTAGTTGTTTCAATACTAGCAATATCTTCTGTAACTGTATTTATGGTATAAGTTACATCTGTGACAACGGTTTCTAAAAGATCTAATCTATAAATTTCTTTAGTATCTGAAATTTTTGTAGCTTTGTTAGTACCAGTAATTTTTTTAACAGATACGGTACTATCACCAGTTGCTTCTCTAACAGTCATTCACTGAGGTTGACCTTCGCCCTCTTTTGGAGTTGCTCAAACCAAAGGTTTATTGGTGGGTAGAGGTTGTTCAACATATCCTTCTTGATCTAAGGTGTTTGGCTGTCAAGTATCTATAGCATCAATAGCACTTTGAGTCATTTTATTAATTGTAATACATTCATCTGCAAGTTTATTTTCCGTTACAGAATTATCCACAAGTTTATTTTCCGTTACAGAATTGTCTGCAAGCTTATCTGTTGTTATAGCACCATTAACTATATTCTCTGTTTTTATAGAGTTAGTCATTAAAAGTAATGTAGGAACCTCTCCTATAACGTGACGTCTGTTTATAATAGTCTCTCCGGTATCCGGATCTATAGTATCATTTATAATTTCATAAGAATGTCTTGTGCTACCAACATAAGCATTGATAAAGCCAACAGTCTCTATAGGAATTATATCAAAAGAATTAGTTCCATCTAATATAAGAGTAGGTAAATAACTATCATCATCATCATACTTTAATTTATAATTTTGAATTTTTAAATCATAATTATTAGCAACTCATTGACCCTGTTCATTTAAAAATTTACCAGAACTTCCATTTTGTTCGTCAATTTTTGGCCCTTCAGAAATACTACCATCATTACTAGTAATTGCAATATGATTACCTTCTGGATTTTCAATTGTAGTATTTTTTTCTGTAATTGGATCAGGATTGGGATTATCTTGAGTTGCTTCTGGCGTATAAATATAATCTGTAATTTGATTTGCAGGAATTTCTCAATGCTCCGATGGAGCTATTGTATAATTATCTGCATCAGTTACATCCGCAGTCCATATGTCTAATCATTTAGATAAGTCTTTTGGATTGCGAAGCTTATGAGTTAATGTTGTATTTCCCATTTTTTACCCCTTTCTAGCTCGCAATCTCATATGCGGCATTAATTATAAGATATGGATTATCTATTTCTTCAACAATTACGCTTATACTTTCGCTATTCATACGCATTTCTAATATATCTTTTTCAGAAAAAATAAAATATCTATGATACATGCTAGAAATAGTTTCATCTTTATGTTTTTTTATTCCTATTTTAATAGGTCAGCTAGAATTATTAAAAGCACCGTCATCATTTTCATCTAATTCTATTTCAGATAATGGTACGGAGTGAGGTCTTTCCACGCCTAACTGTAAATAGGTAACATTCTCTAAATCAAAAATAACTTCATTATTGGTAAAAGGACCGATTTTTTGTTGTAATATCATGTAAATCAGTCCTTTTAAGATACTTGTTCTCAAGGAAATAAAGGTATAATTCGTGTAGAAGCATTATTTCCATCATTGTCAAATTGTATTTCAGTTGTTTTATCTCATGCTAAGAAATCTATTGTATTCGTATCTTTACTTGAGATATTGGCTGCAGCTCCTTCATCGGTACTAGATCCGCCAACTAACCCTATGTTAACCCAATCTTTTTCAATTGGATCATAATATGCTAAATAAGTATTTATTTCATCGCCACTACTAACAGAGAATGAAACAAAACCTCTAGTAGCATCTTCTCCATTTACGAGTATATCACCATTAGTATGTGCGTAAGTATTATCGCCATCATTTGGATCAGTATAGCCATTGTTATTTAAAAGGCTAATAGCATCTTCTGGATTCTTAAAATTACCATCAGAACTTGCTCTTGGATCAGTAGAAGGTAAAGTATTTATTATTCGTAAAACAGGGCCTACAGCTGGTTTAGTTACCACTTGGCCTATTTTCTTTCAGCCTTCATTGTCAGACTGATCTATACCAGGAACTCTATATTGAACATATAAACATCCATCATCATCATGAATATCTGTTGCTAATATATCATTAATTTTTACAGAATTATTAGTTTCATTTATTATATTATGCCAAGTAGATTCATTATTATATTGATATTGGACACTTCCATCGTCTAAAATTCTCATCTTAGAAATATATTGAATTGGACTATTTGTAGGTATTTCTTTATTATCAGGATCTCCAGCATAAACAAAAGTTATAATACCTGTAGTTGGATTATAATTATTTTCTTTAATTAAAGGCAAAGTAGTAATAATATCATCATTACCTATATTTGTAGTGCTAGTTACTTGTCCATAGGTATCACTATCTTTTTCAGTATTAATGTTTAAACTTTTAACATATTCAATATTTCCAGCCTTTTTAGTTAATCCACCAGAATAATCAAATTCAATTTCACCAGTCTTATCTTTATAGGTTACATTTTTAATTAAATGAAGATTTTTATCAATTGTAATATTAGGAGTTCTATTATTAATATTATTATTAAAATTAACATTTAATTTAAATTGTCCATATTCGCCTTGATTATCATCTATATCATCTAATAAAGCTGTAGCAGATGTAATTCAGGTTAATTTTTCATCTGGACTATATTCAGAACTATCAGAATATGTAAATGTTAATGTTCCATCAGAACCAAGTTGAATAGTTCTTACATCTTTATAAGACCCTAAATAAACATAAATAACATCAGTATTTATTGCATTAGCAAATTCTACTTTTGGATTATAAATACATCATTTGCCAACTCAATAACTATCTGTCTCATTAACTGTTTTCGTTTTACTCTGATTAACAATATATTTATCTTGTTCTTGATCATAACTAATAGCATCATAAGTATAAAGTTTAGCACCTTCAGGAAGATTTCTTGTATTTGAATCTTTTGGATTTATACAAAAAATTTCTTCTGGACCGATCCCACGAGCACCGCGAGGAATATAAAAATGCAAGTTATGATAAAAAGGATGATCTTCATTATCAGTACCTTTTTGAGTATGAACTACTAAATCACTTCGATCATCTCAATAAGGAATTTCTGTACGTTCTATATCAAATCAAGAATAAGGAATTTCAAAACCTAAATAAATTCAAGCATCTGCAGTATTATCACCTAATGTACGACGAACATTACATCAAGTATAACGAATATCATCATGATACTCTCCATTAGAGTCTTTACCTGGAACTAATTGGATTCTGTCTGTTGAATCTGATGCACTATTTAAAACCGCAATTTGATGATAGTCATCTGCACGACTGTTTGTATCATCATTGCCGCCTTGTCCATCTGTTTGATATTTTCCAAGATAAGATTTACCTCGATTTTCTATATTATCATAAGTAATAACTGCATTATCATCTGTCGCATCGGAATAAGAATAATCTCATTCACTTACATCTAAAGGATCTTCCCCATTTGCTCCCATAAAATCTTTATCAGATTCTATTGTTGGGTCTAATCCAGCAGCTTTTCTTCGAGCTCCATCTAATGAACCAAAATTAATATTTGGTATACCGCCAGAAGGACCAACTATTTGTCCAACGTATTCCGCATATAAAGTTCCATATGTACCGGCGCTTGGACGACCTGTTTGCTTTAAAGTTCGTCTGAAAACTTTACCATTATTAGGATTCATCTTAGAGTCTGTATCTATAATACATAATTCTCCATATCAAACATCAGTATAATTAACATCTTTTAAACATTCATCCATTGTAAAAGGTTTTAACAAATCCTCTGCTGTTCAATCATCTGTAGTACTTAAAGGATCAAAATTAGGATAAAAATCTTTTAACCATGCAAGTTCTTTTTTAGTTAAATTATCTTTAGTTATGCTTTTTCTACGACTATCATAACTTGGATCATCTTTATTTATATATTTAAATCTAGCTTTAATAACGGGGGAAACTCCTTGCTTTCCACCGTAGAAACTTTCTAAGGCCATAATGTTTCCCCCTTACTTAATTAAGTGTTCTATATTCATAATCAATTGTAAATCGATCTATGTCATAATCTGTTACTATAACTCCAAGAGAGTTAATAGTAAAATCTTTCAACTCATAATATCCACTTTGACCAATTTTTATTTCTTCTCCATTAATTGTGAACATTAATTCTGGATGACCTCAAATGCCAATATGGGTTAATTGACTAGCACCTGCAACAATTTGAGCTTGACCTGATCCCATATTTTGTAAAAGATTAGAAACACTATAGAGTTTAAAATCGACTTCTTTAATATCTAAAGTAGTACCATAATATGTTTTACCATCACTTATTCATTGCATAGTATCACTTCATGGATTTTGTCTATTTGTTTCAATTAAAAGATAAGGATAGCCGCCATCTAAATTAAATTTAGGAGAAAAAGCAAATTTAATTGTCACGGTTGAAGTTTTTCCTGAAATCATTTTTCAAGTTTGCGGCAAAGTATTTAAACTTTTATTATTTACTTTATATGTATTTGTAAATAAATTATTAACACCTAATCCTGAATTATATGCATAATAATATTCTTCACCATATTTATATAAATGATTTTGTTGTATTGTTATATTATCAACATATGGTTCTATAACTGCCGCAACAATTTTTTCTACATTTGCATTACCTTGAGTTTCAGGAGATTCAAAAAGTAAAACTGGACTATAAATATCATCTTCTTTTGGAGTAGAAGGAACAATTATTCTTTTAATATTTTGAAAACGTTCAAAATCTATATCACCATTATTTGTAGCACATAATTTTAAATCAATTGTAGTTTCATATTCCGGATTTTGAGGTACTGTTAATTCTATATAATATGTTTGACCGTATTGAACAACTGGAATAGCAGATTGACTACTACCTTGTTGTGATGAAACAGTAGGAAGTGTAACTTTTATATCTTGATATCTTGATCCTGTGCTAACATTATCACAATATGATAAATCTTGTTGATAACCTTGGTTGTTTTTAGAATCATTATTTAATTGATTAATATAAGAATATTGTCTATTAAAACGATATTGACCTAATCCATAACTGGTTGTACGAGCTGGCATACGACACCTCCTTATAATCTTTCTGAAACTTCATTTAGACTAACAGACATATTTGCGCCCGGTCCTAATGTTAAATTAATATTTTGTACCATAAAATCACCATATGTATTAGTAGTTCGTTCTGAAACTTCGACTCTACTATTCGGCTCTAAATAAAAAGCTGGTAAAGCTGTAATAGAAACTACTTTTTGATATTTAGTATGCGCAAATAATTCATATCGTAAGGCTTCATATGCACTATTTTTATAACCACCTGTAATCATGCTAGAAAAAACATCATTTGGAACTTGTATTCAAGGTTGATTATTTAAAATACATTCTTCTTTTTGAGCTTCTAGCATTTGAATTGTATTAGAAATATCTCTTAATTCTGTAATAGTTGTATTATCAGATCAATTTTGACTTGGATCATCTTTATTAAGAAATACTACATTTGGAATTTCAGGTCTAAATAAACAATTAATATTATCTTCATGATATACGTCAATTCGACGACCTATATTTTGAACACTATATTCTCCAAGAGAAGAAGAACTTGCATCAATAATATCAAAGAAAAAATTACCTTCTGCCAAAGATTTGTAATGAATATTACCATCTTCCTCTTCTCCAAAGAAACATTGCTTATCTCTGCGGAGATTGTATTCGTTGGGTCAAAAACTAGATAAATCTTCGTAATAAGGGCCTGGATCTGTACCATTAGCATTAGCTTCTATTCCATATAGATACATAAAAGTTCTTCAATCTATTGGATAATAAGGCCCTATACCGTTAGAAATCTTTGTACTGTAGATAATAGGCTCTAATAATTCTGCGTCTCTATCTGACGGATCATTTTTTAAATAAACTTTCTCATAAGCGGATCCAGTTCAAATTTGAAATTCATTTTCACTTGAACGATATATCTGATCCATATTTCCCACTTCTGGTAATCAAAACATATATAAAGTGTTTCCATCTTCATCTATTTTTTCATTACCCTCTTCATCCGTTTGCGGGATCTGGTATTCAATCCATTTTCCTAAGCGATTTGTTTCTAAGGCTATTTGTCCATCTGAATATTCTGGATGAGTATAAAATAATACATCATCAAATTCGCCATACGCTCCTACATAAGGTGTATACTCCATTTGATTTCAATTTAATTTTTGACTGTATGTCGCAGCATCAACATAACAATTTATTTCAGGTTTTTCATCAATGACACATCTATATCTAATATTATATTGAATATCAGAAGTAGTGCTTTGTCTAATTCCGTCTATGATAAAATCATTTTTTATATTATCATAATTGGGCGTTACATTGATAGAAGTAATATTAGTTGCATCACTAAAAGAATATACTGTTTTTTCATTAGTAGTCTCTATTAAATATTGCATTTCAGATCCAGTATCTAACTGAAATTGACCCTCTTCTAAATTAATGCGGCGACCAGGGTTACCCATTTCTTGAAGTAGGGTATTAGATTGAGTAATATTTAAATAATTTTTAATTTCTCTGAAATGAAAAATACCAAATACATCATAGAAGTATTCATAGTTTCCTAATTGATTTTTAATAGTATCTAATATAGTACAAACAGTGTCTCCTGCGCCTCCTGTTATTTCAGACACAGGAACAAAATCTGCATATACATATCCTATGTCGTCACCTTGTTCATACTTAGAATATCCTTCATCGGTTTTATCTTCTAAAGAAAATTGATAAGCTAAATCTACAGAAGTGTCTTGTTGTTCTAACATATAGATAGGGTTAACACCATTTCAATTCATAACTTTTCTAATGCGTAAAGGTACATCTTGAATAATAATATTATTTAAATCTTCTTCACCTCAATGATGAACTAACTCTGTAATAATATTATAATATAAAACTTTTTGAGATGTAATAGTTCCATCTGCTAATTGAGTAGTCATAGTATCAAATTGAACTGCCGCAGGTAATTTACCACCTACGTCTCCGTTTAATAAACACATTTTATCTTTTAATTGTAAAGTTAGATTTACCGCAGAAGAAGTTGATGAATTCATGCTAAATGAATTTATATAAAATACTCCTTGCGGGAATCATAATATAGGTCAATCAGGATAACGATCAGACTTATTTTCAATACCAATTTCAATAAAAACTTTTTTATTTAATGCAAAATCCATTCTCATGTCATCAACATCATAGATTCCACCATCTACAGAACAAGAAAGGGAAGCAGTTCTACGAACAGAACTGCTTCCATCTTTAGAGATAGATCCAGAAGAAATAATACCATCAATTTCTTTAAGAGGACGTTCATGCCAATCTAATAAAGTTATATTTATATGTTGTTTTTGATTAATAAAATTATCAATTTCCGCAAGAAAACTTCTTTTTCTACGTTCGGTATTAAGATTATAAACATAAGGATTTTCAAGATAAGGATTATCTTTTAAATGAGAGGTATAAGACTCTTCAAGATATGGATATGTTTTTCTCATTTATAAATCAACTCCTTATTAGAATTTTCAAACTTTTTTCATAATTGTAGCTTGATAATCTATCATACCATAAACTGGCACTCTTGCGTAAGCAATAGAATAATCTCCTTGATTAGCATTAGGGAATTCTACAGTAAATCATCCCTGATCAAGATAATAAATTTTATATTCAATATTACCTAAAGTATTAATAATTCCATAAACAGTATTTGGCATTGGATCAAGAATTTCTGTTGCATTGTAATGAATATTGTCTAATGTATATCACACGTCTGCAACATCTCTTGCATTATCTTCATCAAATTCTAATATAGAACCATTTTCTAATTCTATTGGATCTTCTATATGAACTTTAACAATTATGCTTGATTCATCTGCGTCTTTATTGTTATATAAAATTCACCAATAATTACCAAATCCATCATCTTCATCTTGTTGACCGCTATAAACAGATGGATCAATAACATACTCTCATTCATCAAGATAAGGTTGTCTTGACATAGGAGCTTGAACCATACGTTTACCTTGAATAGACATATTTAAAGTAGGATAATCTGTTTGAAGATTTAATACTCCAGAACGACCAACTATGTATTGAATACTTCCTATTTCATTGGTAGGCTGTATATATAAAATAGTATAAGGTGTACCATCATAAGTTGTTGCTGTTCAATAATCTATCATTTGTTGAGTAGTAATACGATCTTGCTTATCAGAAGCTCAATATTTTGCTTTTATTAATGGAGTAATACTAGTATTAGGATCTCACTCTCCAGAAATTTGTCCAACAATTTTTTCTGAGACTTCATACGAATTAGGTTCTGTTACATCATCATATCTTAAATCATATTCTAAGATATAATCTAAAGTAGCTTTGGCTCCATCAAACAGACTAACTTCTTTAACAATCATATTTGAAGGAACTTGATAATATCCTCTTTCATTAACAAAAATAGTTCTTTCTAATTGAATAGATGAATCATATGGAGATACTAAATTTAATCTTAATTTATAACCCAAGCCATAATTATTTTTTCTTATTATTTGTTCTTGTTTTTCATCTAATTCTCAAATGCAAGCACTAACTATACTGTCAGCATCTTCTATTACTTCAGGAGTTAAATCTTCACCGGTATCAACATTTACTATAGTCAATTCATTTCCAGGTCCCAATACAGATTTTTTATTAGTTGTAGCAGTATCTTCAATATAAACTCCAATACTTTTTATAAAGATATAAGGACTATTATTAAAAACTTGATCTATAGGAAGATATGTATATATCGCATATTTTTCAGAATTTTCTGTTTTTGTTTTGAAGAAAAAGTCCTGTGCAGTTTTATCTGCATCTAATTTATAAATATAAACACCAGATGGTAATGGTTTTTTAATGTAATGATGCTCAATATCAATTAAATCTTTTAATATATATTCATATGAATTTTGTTGAGGACTGTATTCAAAGTATTGATTAATATATCTATTTCAAAGAGTATCTGTAATAAATTTAGGGTCATTATTTCGAGAATAAAGTTCATAATATATATTACTCATATTCATATTATAATATGAATCATTCTTTTCATAATAAATAGTATTTTCATCAATACTTAATACAACGTAATAATTACCTTCTATACATATATAAGTATTAGATTTAAGATTTAAAATAGTAGAAACTTTTAAATAAGTTTTAAAAACATTATCATATATATAAAAATTTCTTATACTGTTATCGCCTATTTCTTCTACTTCTTTATAAGTATTATCTTCTGTAGATAAATCATAATATTTTTCATATTCTTTATTTTCAATTTGTTTTATCTTTTCATTAGAATAATAAGTTATTAAAGAAGCATTATTCAATTCGGTATTTAATTCATCTAATTCATTACGTTTATTAATTAATGTAATATATTCAGTATATAGTTCATTATTATCTTCAGCAGCTACTTCACCTAATATATTATAAATTGTTGCTCCATCTAACTCATAATTTATTGTAGCAGAAGAATTTCCAGGAGTAATTTGTTGATCATTATCGTTATCATTTTTTAAAGAATCTTCAATTTCTTTAATAGCTTTATTTAAATTATCAGGAATGTTATTAAAATAATTTTGACCTAATAATTCATCATATAAACCTTTTACCTTTTGTTCATCAAAATTCTCTACCGCTGAAGTACTATTTTTTTCACCTACTTCTAATTGATCATAATAATAATCATACATTTTTCTTTCATAATGATCAGGATTAGCAGAATTTCAATTTATTTCTCCATTAGGACCAGAAGGAACAGAAGGAACATCCTCTGCTATATTTTTCCATTTAGTTCAAATATCTTTTAGATGTTCAAGTTTTTCTTTATTTTGTAAATAAGTAATTATTTTATTTTTTGCTTCTGTTTTTTTTGCTTCATCAGATATAACATTAAAAGCACTTTCTTCAGTTGAATTATTTGATTGTGCTAATACATATAATCTTTCTTGTAATGCTTTGATTTCCGCTTGAAGTTTTTCTTTCTTACCTTCTAATAAAATAATTTGAGGATTTTCTAATTTTTTATAAAGCCTTCCATCTAAATCAGAATCTTTTTCATAAAAATAACCTTTTTGTATTTCTATATTATCATTAGTAGATTCTGTATTATCATCAGGATGATCGATTACAGGTATTTGATATGTAATTTTACGATAAGTAGAATTTTTAGTAGCTATATCAAAATATTCAACATTCTCAGTTTCATCAATTATACCTTTATGATAAGTTTTATCGTCTTTTAATCTGTAATATGCCTCTTCATTTTCATCATTTTCTATCTTCTTATATATTATGTTTTCAAAATTTTCTCCAAATAATCCTGAAGAAAGATATATATAAGAGCTTTCATCTAAGACTTCTTTTTCTCCTGTTTTGATTTTATAATAAGAATTCTCTCAACTACTGTCGCTTTCAAGATTTCAATATTGACTATTTAATGAAATTTGCTTATATGGATTTTCAGTATCTTCAGTATCTTCATTTTCAATATATCTATTAGTTTGAAGATTTGCTGCACTAATATAACTATATCCATCATCTAAAGTACGAACAAAACCATCATCTATAATGATATTTTCTTGTTTTGTTTTATAATATTTATATTCATAATCTTGTTGAGATATAATATTGTCTTTATCTTCTCCTATTTGGAAATATAAATTACCAGCAGCATTTTCTCACTCTGTAATAAAATCTGTGACAGACATTCCTGCTTTAAATCATAAAGGAGTTGTATCTGCTGCAATCTCTGAAACAACAAGACCTTCACCTTCTATTGTATTTCTTCTAATTAAAGCAGTAATAGTTTTTGTTACAGTCTCTCCTGTAGTTTCATCATTAACTTCAGTATCAATAGTTAAATATAATCCACCATCTAAGGATCCTTGCGGAGACATTGAATCTAAATCATACCATTGAGGAAGTGATTCAAATTGTACTTTTAAATCATACAATCTAAGACTAGAGGTATTAAACTTATAATTTTCATATAATCCTGAATAGAGATTAGCTACTTCTTCTCCAAGAGATAAGGTCTTTATCTTTTCAATGACTTCACCATCATTATTAGTGATAGTAATTTGATATCTTTCATCAAATTCTCCTGGCATAACTAATTTTGTAGTACCACTATCATTGGCTCGAATACTATAAGTTTGACCAATTCTTCTACGACTAGTGTCAGAAATAATTCCTTGTTCCGACGTTAAATTAGCGTCATAACTATTAACTACAGGGTAAATTCCAAGAGCATCAAGTTGTTCTAAAGAATTGCCATCACCCACTTCATAAACAGTACAAGAGAAATTTCAAATGCGGCGACCTAATTGAGCATTTGGAGTAAGAGAAATTGAATCTAACATTACAATTAAATTACCCTCAGTCATAGAACGATATAATTTAGGTTCTCCATCATTAAGCCATTCCATGACTTCTTCTCTAAACTTTCTTTCTCACCATCAATTATCTTTTGGATAAAGGTCATGCTTAGTATTTTTTTGAGTTCTCGCAATACGTAAATCTGAATCGGTTTTTGCATCTTCTATGTTTCTAGTGTAAGTACCATTTGTCTTAGGAATAATTCCTTCTTCTCCTTCAGCATACAATATATCTGGTTCTTTCACTGTATCATTACGAATAAGATAGGTTCCATTCATATTATTATTGTATGTTTCCATTTCATTTTCGTAATCTAAATCATTTAAGAAGGTACGATTAAAATCACTCTCTGCGGTAATTAGTCCTGTAAGTTGAAATTGCTTATAATGTAATTTCGCATTTTGTGCAAATTTAGGATAACGACCACCTAATGTGTCAATTTTTACACGATTAACTACTGGAGTCATACTTGCGATTTGCTCATTATAACGAATCGCCAATTGTTTATCTCCACGACTTAACAAAATATCATAAAAATCAGGATAAACAATTTCTTTAGTTGTGACAGTGCGTGTTCAAGATCCTTTTGCGGTTAAATATTGACAAGCATATTTATATCCGACCAAGCTACTAACTGTTTTATCCACAATACTATGAACGATATTATCTCCATCTTCTACATAATAACAATCCATAAGTTCTCATTGTTGATAATTATCTAAAGAAGTAGCCCGTTTAATAAACAAATAACCAGGACTAGTTAAATCTTTATTTTCTACTGTAATTTCAACTCAACCATCTTCACATGTTACTAACGTATCTTTATATACACCATGTTCAAACAAAGGAATTTTATTAAAAGTGATAGTTGGATTAAAAGTTATATTGCTTGGTGGAATTAAAATAAATGAATAATTTTTAGAAAAAGTATATTGATTATTTGTAGTAAAAGTTAATGTAACATTATATGTTTCATTTGTAGGACATTCAGTCATATCACATAATCAATAAAAATTATTTGTTTTTTCATTCTTAGATGGGTATTGTACTTTACTATCTTTAATAATTTCATTTAGCTTATCTTTGATTATAATTCTATATGACATAAGATATTCATCATTAGACGTAGTACGAATATCTCTATTATAAAACTCTGAGTTTGTACTTGCAGCTATTCCAGGATCAGCACTTCCTGCAAATGTAAGATTTCCTGCAAAAGGAATAATACCTGGCATATATTGTGGTACTGGTGTTGGTATAACTACAGTACTTGAAATAGTATTGTTTTGAATTTGATAGTTATCAAGTCCTGTGGTAAAATTATTAAAGTGTATACTAATTTCAGGAATAGCTTTTAATAAGCATACGCTTGATCATTCTGAGAAATAAGCTCGTTTTTCTGAAATATAGGTACTAGTAGCTTGACTTATACTTCAACCAGATTCATTAGGAAGATATTTGTCAAATCTTAGTTGTAATTTATAGTAACCATTTGTAAGAAAAACTCGATCTTTTTGATCACTTCCTTTTAATAAAGATGGAGGAATATATAATGTATAATAATTCGCATCTCTATCTAACACTAGATAGTCATTAATTTCACCGTTTAAGCTCTCAGAAAAAGGAAGTATCCATATCCCATTGATAAGAGCGGTGCCCGCAGGAGTTTCAGTATTTGCTTCTAATGCAAAAGCATTTTTATTAGTTTTTTGATTAACTAGAGTCACATGCAAATATCTAATATCATAAGAAGAATTATACGGAGATACAGTAAAATGTACCTCCGCAGGTTTATTATTTGGAAAAGCGGGCATAAAAGTATCAATGAGAGGAGGATAAAGTGTACTTAAAACTGTTGCCATTTTACCCTCCTTTTAACTAAAGTTCTGTTTTATTGATATGACTATCTATATCATTTGTATCTCCACCAATTTGATATCATTCTACTGTTGTAGAATAACTATATGGAGATTGAATAGAATAATGCATAAAAGCACGTCTATTAAAAAAAGTTTTTAATTCATTTACTAAATTGGCTAAAGTATAAGAATTAGTATTTGATGCTTTTACTTGATCGAAAGTTGTTCCAATTTTATAATCAATTTCTGTAATTGTATTATCATCATTGGTTTTTCGATATAAAATTTTATTCAGCCAAGAAGTTGTTATCGCCATCTATATCTTCCTCCTGATTCTCTTGGATGGAAGGCGTTGCCATTGCTTCTTGATAAGCACGTTGCTGCTCAATTAAATAATCTTGCAAAACTTGATCTTTTAATTTGAGCAGCACACGTGACATTGCATCTTCCATTTCTGCCGCTGAAATATTAAATTGATTCATAGTAGAATCAATCCATTGTTGTAATGAGCCTTGAAGCTCTAAACGCATTTGTAAATTCATATCCTTTTATCTCCTTTTTATTTTATAGGTCACTATCTTTAATTTTTTGTCCATCTGGAACATAACATGTTTCATTTACTATAGCTTGTTTTGTTTCTGTTATTGGGTGTCCATTTTTATCTAAACCAAATGTTGTTGGTGCTCCCTTCAAAGATAGTCCAACTCCTCCTACCATTGATTTAGTTGATCCAAGATCACTTGTATATGTTGTACCCTCTGTTCAAGTACTATCACTAAATGTAACTGTTGCACCTTCAAAATTTCCTTCATTTCCAAAACTTCCTGATGATTCTTTCGTTCCTAAATCTATTGCATGAAGACTTCTTATTGCTCCTGATAATGTCGCAGAAGTTAAACCTGTATAAGTTGGAAAAGTAAATGTTACATCGACAGTTTTACTAAATTGATGACTATGTTTATTAAAAGCGTCTGCAACTTGAGCAATTCGTTTCGCCAAAGCATTAATAGCACTTTCTAAATCAGTAATATTATTTATATTACATGTCAAATTTCCAGATGTACCAGAAAAATTAGTTGAACCAAAAGTATAATAATCTGGTGTTGGAACGTAAATTCTTTTGTCAACTGTTAATCCTGTTAATAATCCAGTTGAAGGATTTACGTCTACATTTCCTTGAATTCGTAATCCACCGTCCATAGTACAATGTCCACTAATATTAATATATCCTATTGAGTTATTATTATTATAATCTATAACCCCTGAAATACCACTTCCAGTACGGCTTTCTCAAACTCTAAATCAATTTTTGGTTGATGATGTTTCATTAGTATTATTACCCCAAGTATTATTACTAGAATTTAATACTAATCTTGCAGTATTTGTACCAGACGCTCCGCTTCCTGCTCGTAATTCTATTTGCGGATATGTAGCAGTCTGAGAATCTGTAGCGGCAACATGACTTGTAGTATATTGTGCATTATTTCCTACATTATTAGCATATAATCGAATATAATCTTGATTTGACTGTATTGTTGTACCTTGTTCTGTTTCTCATTGTCCTTCATCTTCTTTTAATTTAATAAAACTTCTATTTGAATATTTTCCAGTAGGCTGACCTTGTTTATTTAAAATTGCTGTTCCATAACGACCTAAAGTTAAATTATTTTCTGTCATTCTTAAATGATTAAAATTTGTTGCTGTATTAGTAGTTCAATTTGAATTAGAAGTAGCATATATAGAAAAATTATTACTTGTTGTATGAAAATAATAAGGTTTAATAGTTTCTATATTAATTCCACTACTATTAATTATTTCTTTATAATATTCAGTCCCAGTAGTACTTCCTACAATACTATGAGTAAAAGCTGAATCTTTTAATGTTAAAGAATATCATTGATGAGCTGTATCTGTTGAATAACCTAAATTAATATCTAATCCACTACGAGTTTCTAGTGAACTTCTTTTCTTTGTAGTTCCAGTTCCTGCTTCTCGAACTAATTTAAATAAAGTATTGCCTAATTGAGTTTGATATTCATTTGTAGAAATTTTTATATTAGCATCTGTAGTAGGACTATCATTATTATCATCATTAGAATCTCTAGCATAAATTTGAAAAGCTTTACCATGAAAAGAAAATTCTCTACTATAATTTTCTCCACCATGATCTACTGTTATAGGTTGAAAATTACCTCCAGTTATATATACATGTGCTTGAGTATTAATTGATCCATTTTTTACTAAATCATCTTTATCCATAAAGAAATTTATAAATGGTAAAGTATCTCCAGTGTCACCCGCTTCAAAAACTGAACCTACGTATTGTGGCTCTTCATTAAGTTTTTGTTTAAAAGCTTTAATTCTACCTATGTACATAGTTGTTTGATTATTAGCATCTCCAGCACTACCAACTGCATTAGCTTGAAGTTGACCTTTTGCATTAATACCAGCTAAATAAGTTCGAGTACCAGTTATATCTTGTCCTCTATTTTGTCCATTGTGTCTAAAAATAGTAAAAACAGTTGGAGTTACAGGGTCTAATTGCATTTCAATAGCATCACCATCTATTAAATGTCCATTTGCATCTTCACTAATTTCAGCTGGAGTTAACATTCTTCCTACAACAGATATATAAGACGGATCTGCAGATAATAATACTCCAGAATCATAAAAATTAATATCTTTTTCATGATGTATTCCATATTGTCTGCCTTTAGGAGTTTCTCTATCATTAGTGTAATTTAATCCAATATTGCCAGAATATTTATATTGATAAGAATCATTTTCAATTATATATTCATTGTTTTCATTAAGTTTGGGAGTCATAGTATAATAAATACTTCTTCGTCCTAATCTTCATCCACCAATTTTACTAATATCGCCAGGTCGTAACTCTATTCGACCTTCATTATATTCATCGCCTTCAGTAGTTGGAACTGGAATATCTGTTGTGTTATCAAAAGTATAACCATTTGGTAATCCAAAAGTGGCATTACCTGTTTCAGAATCTAAAAAGATAGATTGTAATCCGTGAGAATATCCAAATAAGCCAGTTTGTTCTTCAGCATCACTACCACCAGTATACGTTTCAGTTTTACCCATTAATACACCAGTAAAACGATTATTTTCATCTTTTTTACCAGCTCCCACTTGCGGAGCCATTACATAACCATTCTCTTCATCTATTTTAACAGTATTACCGTCTCAAGCATTTAAAGAAGCTAACCCAAATGTATTTAATGCAATATGAATAGGAGCGTAAACTGTAGCTATTAATGAATCATTATAATACAATTCAACTTCTACTCTGTTATTAGTTTGACTTCCTCCGCAAATATCATTTGGAATTATATATACCATTGCTTCATTATTATCAAAACTAGTAATTTCTATTTCATTTGTTTTTTCTGATTCATTAGAATCTTTTTCCAATAGAAGGGCAAAATCAGGATTATCTTCTAAAACTTCTAATATACGTCCTGAATTTGATCTATTTGCATTTCATCCACCCTTAGCTTTAAAAACTGCTCGAGTAATATTTTCAGGAATATTAATTATTTTTAATCCTTGATTATGATTATATACTGGATTGCGGCCGTCTTGATTGTAGATGATTTCATTTAAATAATATTTTTTATCTATTGCGACTCTATTTTTTGTCAATAAATTTGCAACATTTAATGAACCAATTTTATTTTCATATTCAATTATTGGCAAAGAAAAGAAAGCATAATAAATTTGTTGTTTTTCATTTTCTTTGTTTAAAGAAACTTCAGCTCTAATATTTTGAAGTCTAAAATATCCTTGTGTATTATTAGTAGAATAATTTCATTGAATTTGTGAAGCATTATCTTTTATTGAAAAATATTTACCTGTAGTTTGATCTGTTTCACTAGCATTACCTGCGAGATTTCAATGAGGATATCCCATATCATAACTATCTTCACTAATTAGTAATCCTTTTTGATAAACATTTAATTTTAATCCTATTTTATTACTAATTAAATCAATTTGCGGAGACATTTGTCTTGAACTATCAATATTTCACATTGCAGTTGCCGCATTATAATTTTTTTGTACATAGAGAGTTAAAGGTTGCTCTATTAAAACATTTGACAGATCATTTCCCGCTACATCTATTTTTGCAACCACATCTGTACCATTAGTACCATTATTACCTTGTTTACCTATATAAAAATTAGTATCTTTATAATAATTTTTCCCATTAAAATAAACATGACAAGTTATTTGATTATTATAGGTATTTGGATCAAATAATTTTGCAATAGAAAAAGTTAATTCTTGCCCTATATGATTTTGTTCTAAATTAGTTGTAGGATTTAATACTAATGGGTCAGTAGTTGATAATAATGAATCTTCTATTGGAAAAATTCATTCAACAGTATAATTAGATCCTTCAACTTCTATTCCTGAAGGGGTTAATAACTTTGCTTGAATTGGCTTAATTTGCAATGGGTCTTTCTTTTTTTCTGAACAAGGACTGTTACCATATTCGTCATATTGAAAAATTTGATCTCCATTTATAATTTGAATTCGATAATCAGAAACAATTTCTGTATCATTGTTTATGAAATCTAAAGAAGCAGAACCAACATCATAGTAAGATCCATTATCATACTTCTTTAAATAACAAAAAACAGTAAAGCCAGAGCTACCTATTGAGACAGGATAAGCTATACGAGTTGCTTTATAAGCTTCTATAACTTCTTCTACAGTTAAGTCATTTCCTCTGTAATATGCAGTATAGGCTTTAATTTTCTTTAAAGTACTCTTCTTTGCACTTATAAGCATAGCATCTTCTGCAGTAGTTTCTGTAAATTTTGTTTCTTCAAAAACTTCATCTAAAAAGATGGTATAATTATTTGCAGCATCTGCAATTGCTCAATTATATTTATATAATCTTTCACTATCTTCTGCATCTGGAGCATAACCAATTTCATTAAAACTATCACTATTAATTCGATCTTCATTGATAAGAACTTTAATAGTAGGTATCCCAGCATCAAAACTAAATGCTGTTCCTATATCAGATTCTAATTTTAAATCAATTGCCGCATCTTTATTATACACAGAAAAAGAACAAGATAAAATCGTTTTATCATTAGTTGTTGGTTCATAAATTGCAACACATTTATAATTATTTTTATAAGCTTTATTTTGAGTTAAGTTTGTAGTAAACAAATAATTAGCTTCTGTATGATCTAATTTTCTTCAACCTATCCCACCTAAATAATGATATCCTTCAACATTTGCATTAATAATAGAAGAATCTTCTTTAAATCATATATAATTCATTTTACCGTTACGAGTTAAATCTTCATACATCTTTCTTAACACTGTTGCTCTAAATTGAGTTTGCGGATTAGCTGAAGAAATAATTATGTCTTGTCCAGGATTAGGTTCTACCTTAATAGTATAATCTCCAGACTGTTCATCCAAAGGATTCATCGCATATATTTGAATATTTCTTACAAAAATATCTGGCCCAGGGTTTCCAATAGGTCATTGATTTTCATAAGATTCATTTTCTATAAAACCTTCTTTATAAAAAAGAATACTATCTAAATGATTAAAAGTGTCTAAATCAATTTTAAATATAGAATACTGAGTATTTCAAGTTGAAAAAGCCATTGGATTACCAATCATATTATCTGAACTTAAAATAAATTGTTCAAATTTCTGCGGGCCGTCTCCTACGACTTCTTGTAATCAAGTTTGATAATGTTCATTAATAGCCATTAAACCATTAAAATATTTACATTCTTTTAATAAAGTAAGGTAAGCATTAATAGTATTATTAATAATCTCCCTATCTAATTCTGGAAAATTTGATTGAAAACTAGAATACATAGTTTGAATATATTCTATTGTTTGATCAATTTTACCAGTATTATCTTGGGTATAATATCTAATATTATTTCCTAATTCTAAAGAATTTTCAAAATCTTGAATGAGAGATAATAAATTAGTATCTATTGTTTGACTATCTATTATTTGATTATCTTCATATGTAACTTTTTCATATTGTCCTACAACAATTTTAGCTACATTTTCTAATATTTCACGATTTGTCTCACCAAATCCTTTATTTAAATTATCAAAAGCAAAATTAAAAATTAATCCATATCGTGCACTTGGTTGTCGTCTTTGAGTACTTTCTAAATTCGTAAGAAATTCTGCTTTTATCATAATAGCGGTTGTATCATCTTTATAAACTTTTAAGTTATCATTTCTAAAATTTAATTTATTATTAGAATCTTCAGCTTGGTAAATAAACTGAGCTCGATGATCAACTCCATGACTATCATCAACGATACGCGGATGAAAAGATCGTAAGCCAAATTGCATATTTGCAATACTATCTTGAGTAGATGATTCTAAAAGATTTGACCCTACAATTGAATATTTATTAATTGCGGCCGCAATAACGCTAGTTGATCTACTCTCTTGGATACTATTAGCACGACCAATAATAATTTTTTCATTTGAAAAATTACCTTCTGGAATCATAACATATACTCCAGTATGCGGAATATATGCATCATTTGCATTTTGAGCTGTGGCTTCTATTAAACCGCCACTATATTCAACTTGATAAACAGGTTTACCATGTTTTGTTCCTACGTTCTTTTTAATGGTAGCTGTTACTGTTTTATCTAATTTTAATTCGTTGTTGCGCTGTGTAATGACAGCGTCAATTGCTTTCAAAAGTGTCTCTTGTATCTCTGTTGAAGTTGACATACAGCGCTCCTTTTCTCTAATAAAAAAAGGAGAAGAATCTCCTGTGAGATTCTTCTCCCATAATATTTTCCTTATATCTCACTCTTTTAAAATAAAAAGAAAAATATAAGTCTTATTTAATCTTGCCCTTATATTGAGCGATGTGCATATTGATACGCTTTGTCTGAAAGACCAAGTAATGCTGCTCGTATATCCTCTGCATCAGTAGCATTTGGAAAATGAGCTTGAATTTCAACTCGTTGTTCAGTTAGAGGATTATAAGTTGTACCAACATTTCGACCTAATTGACTTATTGATCCTAATGTACCTACATTTGTACCAAACATATCTCTCATAATTGATATCGCCGCAAGAATATTTTGGCTATCTGCCGCATTAAGGACTAATTCTTTTTGATGTAATACTGCTAATTTTCCATCTTTATATAAATCTGTGTTTTCATTCCAATCACCAGTATAACCACCAGTATCATAATAAGTTAAAACAGAGCGAGCTTTTTCTGAACTAATATGTCATAACTGATGACGCATATTTTCAGTATTCATGCCCTTTTCATCCATAGTATCTTTTCTTAAAGGACCTCAATACTTTAATTCATTATCACCAGTAGGATACATTGACATATCATATGGAGCTAAGCTACCATTTCCAAGTTTATCACCAACAGTATGAATCTGTACTTTTGTATCTTTTGGAATTTTAAATCCTACTTTTTTATCACTATCTCATTGAGATTTTCCGTCTCTGTTATAAGTTACAAAAGTACCTTTCTTTAAAGTAACTACATCTCCTGCTTTAAAATCTCTCGCACCAGTTAATAAATCTATTGTAGTTCTATAATTAAGATTTGTAGCTTTTTCTGCTTGTAAATTAGCATTAGCTTGCTTATATTTAGTAGATAATGTAGAAGTCGCTTGTTGATTTGCTTTTAATTGATCTTCCATAGCTTGTAATTTTTCTAAACCTTTTTGAAGATCTCCTTTATCTGATGCAAAAGACTTAAAAAGAGTTTTAGTTGCAGAAGCTCATTCTTCTGTAGCAGCTTTAGCATTTTTTAATGTTTCAACTACTTCATCACCTTTAGAGCCAATTACAGTTAAAGCTCCATTTTCACCAGCCATATTATCTTTTAATGTATGCGCTTGATTGTCAATATCTGTTATAGCAGAAATAGCAGCAGATTGAATATTTGGAAGTACTTCTTCTGAAATTTTTGTAGCAAGATCTCTTCAATCATTTTCAGTATTTTCTTTTACTTTTCCATTTTCATCATATAATTGATTAAGCATATCCATAGCCGCTGTAGCAGTATCTTGTGTACCATTTTCTACCATTCAGGTAAGTACATCATACATACCATTAGTAGTATCTTTAAAATCTTCTCCAAGAGCTTCAAGTAATTTAGCATATTCTTCACTAAGAGCTTTCATTGCGGCATTGCGAGCAACGTCATCATCTTTATATTTATTTGCAATATCACGCATTTTATTCATATAATCTTGATAAAGACTAATTGCTCGATCATTATTAGCGATAGTTTGCTCTTTAGTCATTTCATAGGCGTCATATTGAGATTCGTTTAATTCATCTTGTGCTTGCTGAACATCCCCTTGGTCTGCCGTATAAACATAACGATAATTACCTTGAGTATCTCTACGTAATTGCATCTTATTCTTATTACGTTGAGCATCTTCAAGAGCAATTTGTTTTTGAAGAATTTCTAGTTTAGCATTTGCAAGTTTAACGTCATATTCAGACATAGTATTTTGATTGCCTAAAAGATCTAATTGTTCTTGCATTTGAGCGCGAATTTTATTTTGAGTTTGTAATGACATTCCCTGAGCATCATTTAAAAGATTAATATACTTAGTGCGAAGTTTATCTACTTCATATGCTTTTTCAACATCATCTTTATAGGTATCCATATAATCTTTTTGAAGTTCTCAAATCATAGTTTGATCTTCAAAATCCATTTTCCCAGGTCCGCCACCTCAAAGTTTTGTATCAACTTTTTGAATAGCTGCTTCAACAGATGTTTCAAATCGTTCAACTCAATGTTCTGCTAATTCTTCGGCTGCATCTAACATTGAATCTTCCGCATCATTCATCTTATCTTCAATTTCTTGAATAAGTTTCTTATCACCTGTCGCAATAGCTTTTTGATATTCTTGCTGTCAATAAGCGTAAGCACTTTTAAGATCGTTTAACCGACTTTGCATACTTGCGCCTTGTTGATCCATTATATTAAGAATTTGTTGATAACTATCTTCACCATAATATAACTGATAGGTATCGTTAACTCTTTCTAACTTATCTAAAAGTCTATCATAATTATCCATTTGTCGTTCAATAGCATCTTCTTGATCATCATATATATCCATAATGCTATCACGCAAATCTTGAACGGTTTCACGATAGTCTTTAAATAATTCTACGGATCTATCTAGTGCATCTTTATATGCATCTTGAAGAGCAGAAATATTATCACCAAAAGGATTATCTTTAGCTTTTGGATTTTTCATCCATTTTTCTAACTGAGCTAAATCTTCATTTGCTAATCCTAATAATCCATTTTGTAATCCATTGGAATTAGATAACTTACTTTGTTGATTCTTAAAGAAATCAATAGATGTTTGAATAGCTTTCTTTTCATCATCATCTTTTGCATTTTTTAACTCTTGTTTTTTCTTATTTATCAAATTCTGATAAAAATCATTAGCATCTTTTTTAGATACATTATAAATGTTATCTAATTTAGACATAGATTCAACCATATCCATAACAGGAGTGTCGTCAATAGAAAAAGCATTCATAAAAGACTTATCATCAAAATTTCTAAACAATCCATCTAATTCAGCAGCTTGCTCTTTTAATTCTTTAAGTTCATCAATAGCTTCTTGAGAAGCTTTATAAGCATCAATTCTTATATCTTGAATAGCATCATTAAGTTCTTGAATTGTGTTCTTTAATTCTTCTGATTCAACATTAATCTCATTAAGACGTTTTCCATTTTTAAGAATTTTTTCGCCTTCTTTGTCGTACTTATCAATCTCTTTTTCAAGTTTTTCCATCTCTTCTTCAAGTTCTTTAGTACGAGCCTCATTTCCAGCTTTAGCTGCGACATTATATTCTTCTATTTTTTTATTATACTTTTCAAGTAATTTATTATGACCATCATCTATTGCTTTAGATATTTGTTCATAATTAGCTATCATACCGTCTTCGTCATATACAGCATCAGGAATTTTCCAATAGCCTAGTTGTTTAGAAGCAATTTTTTCAGCTTCTTTGTCAGCTTTTTTCATTGCTTTAGTTACATCAACTTTTTCTTGCTTAAGCATAATATCAAGCTTTTCTTGATTAAGTTGAACTTCTTTTTGAAGTAAAGTTATTTGTTTATTTTGACGAGATCTAGCTTTATCGCCAGTAAGCTTTTCTTGCTGTTTTTCTATATTTTTAAGAACTTTTTCAGTTTTATCTAATTGTTTTTCAACTTCTTCATAATAATCTTTTTCGTGTTCTTTCTTTTCTTTTTTCTCTTTAGGCTTAATTTCTTTGGCTTTTCCGCCGCCTCCGCCTTTTTTACCGCCACCACCTTTATTGTGAGCAAGAATTTGATTGCGGCCGACATAATAATTATGATTTCCAGAAACTTCAAAGTTATAAACAATTTGTTGTTCTACATCAACTTCAATTTTTCAAATTACATGTCAAGTGCCATTGGCAAATAATACCCAATCTCCAATTTTAAGATTTTCAGCTGCGACTCATTGTGGAATACCGGTTAAAATATTTTTAGTGATAAAGAATCTGTGGATACCCGTTACTCTTAATTGTTCATTTTGAATGTATAAAGTATAAATAGGTTCTTTTGTATTATGAATCATAGTTTGAACTACTGAACTATATTCATTATAACCAGTTTGTTCATTATAAGAAAGAACAATATCATTTGGCTGAATACTTTCAATAACTCTAAATCCATTAATAGTAGAAACTTGAGTTCCTGCTACAAAACATGATTTTCCTTTATTATGTACAAGAATTTGATTATGGCCGACATAGTAATTGTGATTATGAGATACTTCAAAATTATATACTGTACGATGTTCAATATTAATATCAATTTTATGAATTACATGCCAAGTGCCGTCAGCAAACATTACTCAATTACCAACTTTAAGATCTACCGCATGTACTCACTGAGGAACTCCGCAAGTAATCTTGTTTGTTACCAAGAAACGGTGAATACCAGTAACTCTTAATTGTTCATTTTTAATATAAAGAGTATATATTGGCTCAATAGTATCGTGGATCATGGTTTGAAGAACTTCACTATATTCATTAATTTTAATTCTTTCATTATAAGAAAGAACTATATCGCCTTTTTGAATTTCTTCAATAGGTTTAAATCCAGTCAAAGTAGTGATTAAAGTGCCAGCTACGAAGCAAGAGCCACCTCCGCCTCCACCATTATTAGAAGGACGAGATCCACCTCTATTTTTAGACCCTCCTGTTGGCCCTTTATTTCCTTTAGCTCCTTCTTTTAATTGAACATGTCCTTTACCATCTCCACCTTTTTCTAATTTAGATCCGGTAGCAGTAGTAGTACTAGTTTTTGTTTCTTCGGCGGGTACCGTATTAGTTGTATAATCAATTTTAGGAACAAAACCTGAAACAGGAACGCCAGAAGCAGAGGACATTCCTCCTGATAGCTCTCCTGGATCAAATGCCGGTATAGTTGCTGTCCATGGTACATTGCTAATTTGAGGAATAGCATCTGTAAAATCTTTTGTATCGGTGTCAGTTTGAGTATCACTTTCAATTGTACTTTCACCAGTTATAGTTCCAGATTCAACTATTGCATCAGTAGCTGCATCAACTTCACTAGCCGCTTCATCCATAGCATCAGGAATTACCTCAAATTGACTTGGATCAATTTGTATACCAATGCTATTTAAATAATCTACCATCTGTTGAGCGCTTCATCCAGTTGCTGTTGCTAAATCATTGATTTTTTGTCTTAACCCTGTGTCATCAAAATCAATAGCATCACCAATATTTAAATTAGCAAATTCTTCTCCATTTAAATATTCTTTTAATCCGTCAAGTGCATCAGTCGCCATATCTAAATCTGATACATCTGCATGTATTAATATATCTTCTGCAGCAGCTTGAGCTAATTCCTCGTATTTTCCTTCAACTCCTTCTGCTGCTTCTTCCATTAATTTAAGATTATCTGCATTTGCAGCAAAATCTTCTGAAACATCCATGTCTTCAGATAAATCTAGAAAATCTGAGTAAGTTTCTTGTAAATCCTGAACAGCCTCTATATGTTTTTTAGAAAATTTATTAGTATCTTCTAATGCTTCTTTTCAATCATCCATATTTTTATCTATAGATTCAATAGCATCATTATAGCGAAGAATACCTTCAATTACTTCTTCTAATGCATCTGCATTTTCTAAAAGGTCTTCAGAATAATCTTCAAAAGGAGATCCTTCTTCACCCATTTTATCTGCATTATCCATAAACATATTGCTTAAACTTTGAAAATCTGCTGCATCTACATCTTCATCAGTAGGCTCATAATTAGCTAATTGAGATTTTACCATATCTCTCATTTGTTCTGGATCAAGATCAAGATTAGCTTTTAATGCTAAGCTAAAATTATCTCCATTAGCCATATCTTCTTGAATACCATGAATTTTTTCTATAATATCTTCTTTTGTAGCATTATCATCTAAAGTTGCAATTAATTGTAATTGCTGTTGTGCTGTAAAATCTGCCCTTTGCATTTCTCCAGCTATATCTAAATAATCATTGCTTTGATAAGCATCTGAAATAATTTGATTGCCTTCTCTTTGCATTGGGTTCATTCGACTATCAGTTAAATTTTCATTAGATCTAAGAAGTTGTTGCATCTGAAGATCAGCAGCTTGAGCTTCATCAGTAACATGTGTTAGCATAAACTCAATTTGTTCAAGATCATCTAATAAACCAAATCCTTGAACATTTTGACTAAATATCTCTCTCAAACTTTCGGTGTCTAAACTTCGATCCTCGGGAAGATAAGGTCCCATTTGATCTTCTCAACCTAAAGCTGTAATTTGATCAGTAGCATTAAGCTTATCATTAAGTTTATCAGCTTGCATGCCAGCTAATTCACCTTGAGCATTCATTGCGGCGTTAGCTGCATCAATAGCTTCTTGTTCACCTGCAACCGTATCTTTTAAAGTACTAATTAAAGATTCAAGTTCACTTTTTCTAGCTGCATAATTTGGAGCTCAAGGATCAAGATTATTTAATTCTTGTTGTTTATCCTTTAATTGTTCTTGATCACTAAGAACTTGCTCCATATTTTTTTGTTGAGTACGTAAAACTTCTCCAGATTTTTCAATAATATCACGATTAGCTAAAGCTTTGGCTTCAAGTTGAGCTTTTTCTATTTCTTGAGCTAACTCAGCAAAATCTTCAGCTGTACCACTCGCGGCTGCATCTGCGGCAGCTAAATGAACAGCAGTTCCTTGGGCTTCCATTCCTGCATCTTTTAATGCTTTTGCAATTTCTTCAGCTTGTTCTGTAAGTTCTTTTCCACCTTCACCAGAATCTTTAAAAATTTCATATTTTTCTTTAAAAGAATCTGTTTTTTCTTGTAAAGATTGAATCTGTTCAAGTTTAGATTGAGCTTCATCAAAAGCTTCTAAAGCTTCTTCTTTAGCTTTTTTAGCTTGTTCTTGAGCTTGTCCAATAGCAACAGCAATCGCAGCAATCGCCGCACCTGCAATTATAAAAGGTGCAGCGGGCCCAGTTATAAATGCTCAAGCTTCTGCTGCTACTACTTTAAATCCAGCAGCTAAAATACCAAGACTAGAGGCTCCTCCTGCTGCAGCTTCAGCCATAGCTCCCACAGCGCTTTTAGAAAAGATACCTATAGCCTTTGTTGCTTCAGCTCCTTGATTTGCATTTTGAGCTAGTGCGTCTCCCATTTCTTCTAAAGATTCTTTTGCTCGTAATCCCTCTTCAAGGGTTGAATCTCAAGCTTCACTTAGCTTTTGTAATTCTTCTGGTGAATTTTTTATTTCATCTGGTAATAATTTTATTTGAAGTAAAATATTATCTGCTTGCTGAGCTTTTTGTGTTAATTCTCCAAGTATTTCACCAGAACGTTCTCCTGATTCTTGGAATTGATGTAAAGTAATTAAATGTTTTTCGAGATCTCCAATATTTGTCATTCCATTTGGATTTAAAACATTCATTAATCCATTTCCAATATTTTGTAAAAATGAATTTTCTTGCAATGTCTGCATTGCAGTAATTAACTGTGGCATAGCCATTGTAAGATTCATTATAGTTTGAAGAATTTTTTCTCCAGTAGACAAATCTTCATTAGTCCAAAGACTTCCAAGATTTTGAAATGCTTGTCAAGCAAAAGTTAATTGTTGAACTGCATTAAAGGTATTAAGAATTTCTTGAATATATGCTTGAGAATTCATTCCTTCTTTAAATGCTCCAGCAACCTTACCAGAATCTTCTGCGGCCATTTGTGTATTTTTAGCTTGGAAAGCATCTTTATTTAACTGATCTAAATTAGCTAAATCTTTCGCAGCAACTTTCTCTAAACCATCTGCAAGTTTAGCTACTTCTGCTGTAGTTTCTGCTGTTTTATCTCCTGCATTTTCAGTTACTTCAGCTATATCTTTAACTGCTTGTTCATAACGTTCATATGTACTAGGATCTATTTGGCCATCTAATTTATCTAATGCTGCTTGTAAACTAGCAAGACTTTGATTTCAACTATCTTCAGTACTATCTGCATTTCTTAGTTCCTGTTGATAATCTTGTAAAGCTTTATTAAATTCTAATAATTTTTCTCTTACAGGTTTTATTTCTTCTTGAACATGAGAAAACATTTCTGCTACTTCACTTTGAGACATATCTTGCATTGCTTCCGATAATAAAGTAGCATTTACAGCACCTTCACTATCTAAAAATGGAGCTAAAATACTTTCACCAGTAGTTGCAGTAATACCAGTTCCTATAACAGACAAACTATCTTTTAATTTATCTGCGGCCATTGTAGCCGCATTACTATTTTGTATTAATTCTTGTAATATTGAATTTGCTTGTTCCATTTGTTCTGCATTAAAATTCTTAGCGTTAGCCTGCATATAAGTAGCAAAATTCAAAATGTTTTGAGAATTAGCATCATTTGGATTTGGATTAGCTGCTCCTAATGTTGTTAAAGCTGCTTGTGAATTTTGTAAGTTCTCAAGTTTTTGTTGTTGAACTGCTCTATTGATTGCTGCATTATTAATTTCTTGAGCCATATTTTTACTAAATATTTGCATCAATAAACTAGAAATGCCAAGAAGAACAGTTTTTCCTCCACCAAGAGCATCAAAAAATTGCTGTAATAAATCTACTGCACCTTGTGCAGCATCCATTCAAGGATAAATATCATCAGTATTAAATACTGTACTAAATAATCCTTCTAAAGATGCTTGTAATTTAGCACTACGACCTTCAATAGAATTAGCAAATTCTTCATTCATTTGATCAAGAGTACCAGTAGCAGCACTTCCAGTTGCTCCCTTATACTCTTCATACATGTCTGAGTTATCCATTAAAGCCATAAAACGGTTAACCTGATATTTACCTGCTAACGCTTGAGATGCAGCTACTTTACTAGTTTGATCAAGATCTTCTCAAATAAACATAAGGTCTTCCATAATATCGCCAACATCACGGATTTGACCCATTTTATCAAATACTTGAACACCAATTGCGTTTAATTGAGACGTAACTTTACCAAGAGTAAATCCATCTTCATCTTCTTTACCTGCTGCAATATCAGAAAAACGAGCATAAAGAGTTTTAAGACCATTACCAATTTGTTCTGGTGCTTCTCGTGTTACAGATTCAATTGTAGCAATTTGTGCAGCAAGCTGTTCTCCACTAACGCCAACTGCATTAGCCATTGAAGCAGCACGTTGTGACGCTTGTGCAAGTTCACCTACGTCAGCTGCGGATACGTTAGCAATTAATGCTCAATTATCCATCTGTTGAGTAAGTTCTTCAATACTATTTTCAAGACCATAAGCATTCATATATGCTGTAATTTGATCTGAAGTAGTAGCAGTATCTTGCTGAGAAGCATTTGCTAATTTAGCTGACAAAGTTGCTAATTCTTGAGACTGTCCAAGATCATATCCTTGCTGTGCAAAAATAAGTGATGCATTAGTCATACCAGTAGTAGTCATACTAACAGCTTTAGCTGCTTCATTTGCAGATTTTGCAAATTCATTCATTGAATCACGATTATAGTCTGTAACAAGCATAATCTGTGTTAATGAATCATCAAGTTCTTTTACATAATCTACAGAACTATGAATTGCGTTCATAAATTGACTAAAGAAACTTGAAACAAGTCCCCATCTAAAAGTATTACTAAAAGTAGTAAATAATTTATCTATTTGAGAATTTGTTCTTAAAATACCGGTATCAAGTTTACCTAATTCACCAACTAAATTATTAAAAGCAACTTGTCCTTCTGCTCCAAGAGAACTAAAAGCTGTTTTCAACCCTTGCGCAGTTACATCATTATTTTTAAGTTCTTGATTTAATTTTGATAAATCTAACATTCCAAGAGAAGGATTAAAAGCATCCGATAATGCTTGTCCTAAACCCTGAATTTGATTGCGGGCATTTACAAAAGTTTTTTCATCTAAAAGTCCTTTATTGCCCATATTTTGTAGTTTTAACTCTAATCCTTGTAACTCAGACTTTAATTGAGTTAATCCCTTAGAATCTAAACTTGTTTTAATATTATATTCAACAGTATTGGAATATTTCAAAGTATTTCACCTTCCTCTCGGAATGTCCTTATATCTCTATAAATAGACCTTTGGTCTATAACAATATCTACTATTAAATGGAAAATTCTTTATTTTACTAATAAAAAAAGAGCCTTACGATTTCACTCGTAAGGCTCTAATATTAAACATTAAATAAACTATTTAATACTTTTTCAGAATCTACTGGATTCTCTACTTGCGGAGGTTGACGATCCATACCTCATTCTTTTGCAATTTTTAATGTTTCTTTAATCTCATCATTCTTAGTTAAATCATTCATTTGACCAGCCATATTTTGAAGAACTTCAGAACTAAAAATCTCAGCTTTATTTAATACCCCTCCAATAGAGAGTAAATATTTCTCATAATCTGCAAAATATTGTGCGGCAATCTTGCCAATGTAATCGACAGTAGCCGTATGATCTTTAACTAGATTCTGAATATATCCCATTTCTAGAAAATGGTCAAATGCAGTAAGAGGATTCTCCGCAACCATAGGACCATCAATATCATCTAAATCTTCAATTAGTAAAAGAACTTCGTGACAAACTAATGCACGTTCAAATACAAATTGATTTAAAAATCCATTATCTTCTGCTTCCTCAAGACAAGAATTAATCATATCATAAATCTCTTGGGAAGTGAGAGGACAGTTTAATACTTCTTCAATATTAATCATATTCAACTCCTTTTATCTCATATATTTTTACTATTATAGTATAGCATAATTTTCAATTTTTGTCAAGATTAAACAGAACTAAAAAATGAGCTAAAATTTATAGAAATAGACACTTTTGTATCATTAATAGTTTTTCAAATTGGAGGTCATGCTTCTCCAGAACGTTGTCAAGGTTGTTTATCTTCTGAATAAGCATTTACATTAATTTTAAAAAATTTAGATCGAGTAGAACCGGAATCTGCTAAATCCGTATTAATTCCCAAAGGAGCTAAATTTTCATTTTGAAATTCTTGAATAATTTTATTAAAAATTTTTGATACAGCTATTACTTTTATAGATCCGTTCCCTTTATTTCTAACTATATAATAAGAGACTTGATTGGATATATTAGCATTGACAGCTCCTGCAATAGCATCTGCTGCACCTAGAATCTTTGTACTATTTTTAATACTTTGCCATAAAGTGTCTACCTCACTTTGAGAAGATAATGTTCCTTTATATCTACGTTTTTCTTTTGGAACTGTTTGTCTATATTGATCACCAGCCAAAGTGCCTGTAATATTGACTAAAAATCCAGGATCAAAATATTTTTCAATACCAATACTATTTAAACTATAATTGCCAACATGAATTGCTTTTTTTATATCGCCAACATTTTTTGCTTGAAAACCGACCCACCCTGATTCACTAGAAACTTCTCCATTACCTTCTCCCATTATCATATGAAAAACAGCATCCGCTTTAGATTGAATAGATCCATTAGAACTTAAAGCTTGTTTTAATTTTTGCAAATCCGCTTTCATATGTGGATCGATTTTCATTTGAGCTCTTAATCCAGATCCATGTCCACCAATATTAATTAAAGTTTGATATATTTCATTTAATCCATACTCATTTGCACCAACAAAAGCAAAAACTAAAGATAACTCTAACATATACCCAGAAACATTACTTTGAATACTTTTTATTTGATTTAATAAATCATCTCGTCCTTTTAAAGTTAAATTATGACTATGTATGTATTTTAAAGAATAACAAACTTTCATCATATCTTGTCTAAATTTCTGAATTTCTGTATATGCAGAATCACCTAATCCTTGTAAAGCAGCTCCTTTTGTTAATATTTGGTCAATACTAGAAATAACTTCATTTCCCTTATCTACAGCTTCAGCAACGTTAATGCCATCTTTCACTAATTCTTTTAATCTTGCAATAGCACTATCAAAATTTCCCATTGAAATATTCATTTCGTTTAAACCATCAATAATACCAGCATCAGCAAATTCGTTTGTTTCTGTTAAATTATATAATTTTTGAAATTCTTGTTCAAAAAGCTCATTACCACGTTGATGACCTTCTAACTGCTGCAAAGCATCAACTTTAATTTGTTTTTTTGCTTCTGCTAATACTTGATAAGGATCAAGAGAACTATCCATAATATAGTCCTCATAAAACAATCTTAAATATCCACTACCAAAACTATTTCATCCGCTCAAAATTTTCACCCCCTAAAATCTCTAATAAAAAAGAGGGGTACCCGCAAGGGTACCCCTAAATTGGAGACTATAAGGGTCTCCCGCATTAAACTTATTGCTTGATATAATAAGTTCCAGCTGCGAATTCATCAGCATCGGTAGGCTGAGGATCAGCAACAGTTCCTTGATCATCAGAATAATAAGTGACATCTGGATCAAACTCAGTGGCAACAACATAGGTATCAGTAGTAGTACCACCTTGATCATCAGGTGTAGTTCCACTTTGCTGACCATCATTAGTAGAGATAGCTTCATTTGGACGCTGACTATTATCAGCATCAAAAATGCTATAATCATAAACCTTATCTCTCTCAGTAGCGCTATCAGGACCTTCACCATAAATATCTACACCATGCTCACGACCTACATGACCAATAACAGACTTGTCAGCATAATTGTGACCAGCAACAGTAGGATCAATAATCTGAAGAGCAGCCATTACCTTCTTACGCTTATTAAACTTAGTATAAGCTGGGAAAGCGTCAATTGTAAAAGTAAAGGTTGAAGGATCACCAGAGTTAGCCATTGTAAAGGTGAAGTTAGACTGAATCTTACCACGAGGAATAATG